>Ga0210057_1000657_pt1 | contig 56535 bp, 72 predicted proteins | sample CryGeyCG2114_010_2_FD_183968 | JGI IMG/M metagenome (GOLD analysis project Ga0210057, IMG submission 183968) | Groundwater microbial communities from aquifer - Crystal Geyser CG10_big_fil_rev_8/21/14_0.10 (SPAdes) (version 2) | ecosystem: Environmental > Aquatic > Deep subsurface > Groundwater ...
GCCGACGGGCGATCCGTCGACGAAACCTTCCTGTGCCTGAGCGTTCGGCGCGAAAACGCCGACTGCCATCACGAGGGCCAAAAAGGCCCACAAGATCTTCTTCACTTCTTCTTCCTCTCGTTTGTCCCTACCCGAAGTGGGTGGGACTGAACTACGGTGTTACACACCGTATAGAATAGAGTTTTCTCCACTCTATACGACGTGTAAGCCTTGTAGATATTTTTTAAGGTTCTTCTTTATTGATATAACCCTTTATTAGGGATTTATAAGTATATACTAACTTTACAAATTTGTCAATTGTAGTATAATGCTGGTAGTAGGAGGATGGTTACGCATCTTCTTTTGAAGATGTGAGGAAAGTCTGGACTCCCATTTAAACGTAGCGGTTAAAAGCCGTCGTCCGGAAGGAAGAGGTGCGAACAGTGACGCTGAGTTTAGAGATAAGCTCAGGAGCCCGCTCCCAAGCTAGGTGGCTTATTCTCGCCATAGGGACAAAAAAGCGAGAGTGAAACGGCTAAATCCTTACGGGGTGCAAGGTCGTACTGGCATTTATGTCAGGGAACTGCATGAGTCTTTTGGTAACAAAAGACCTTAGGTAAATTACCATCGTCTCTTTATTGAGATAACAGAATCCGGCTTACTCCCTACTAACAAGAAAGACCGCCTTTGGCGGTCTTTCTTGTTCTTTGTGTTATCCCCTATCCATCGCTTCGTTAGCCAGTTTGTCTGCCTGTTTGTTTTCTTCTCTTGGGATATGAGTGAAGGTTACTTTTTTAAAGTCTAGTCTTAGGTTCCAGATTTTTAAGAAAAGTGGTTGGAGGGTTTCGTTTTCAATTTTGTACTCTCCACTGAGTTGTCTGATGGCTAGTTGGCTGTCAGCTTTAACTTCTACCTCGGTCTGTTTGGCCTTGGTTTTTCCAAGTAGTTGCTTGGCTTTGGTTAGGGCTAGGAGTATTGCCTTGTACTCGGCAACGTTGTTGGTTGCTTCTCCGATAAACTCGCTGTAGTTTTTGTCTCCGACAACTGCACCGATTCCAGCTGGGCCTGGGTTACCTCTACTACCTCCGTCTGTGTATATTTCTAGTTTATTCATGGCTAATGAGTTTTTTAAAGACCTCTGCTGTTGCTCTGGCGTCATCAATGGCTCTGTGCTTTTGACCCTGATCAACTTTAAAGTACTTGGCCATCTCTCTTAAGGAGAAGGTGGTAAACTCTGGCTTACCCTGAAGAACGTACCAGCCTAGAGTAAAGGTATCTATGGACTTATAGTGGAAGTTTTCTTTTAGATTACTTTTAGCTAGAGCGTTTTTAATTACCATCCAGTCATTGGCGATGTTGTGAGCAACAAGTACACAGCTATCAGTGTGCTTTAAGAACTCCTCTAGTCCTTCTTTTGGAGTAACTGCTTCTTTGTCCCACTCCTCCTGATTATATCCGATGAGTTTTAAGGAGTCTTCACTGGCATGAGTTAGGTCGGCTTTTATCTTTATATCTCCCTCGGTTAGTACCTCGTGAGTTAGGGCCTTTAGTTTTACAAACCCGATTTCTAAGAGCTCGTTAGTTTGAAAGTCTAGACTGGTAAACTCGGTATCAAAAACTACCAGGTCAGCGGATAAGATATCGAATGTTCTCATTTCTTCTAAGGTCATTGGTTTAAAGCGTTAATTGCGGGCATTTCTTTTTTACCTAAGTATGATAGCATAGCTCCCCCACCGGTTGATAGGAAGCTGAACTCATCCTCCATTTTATTCTCTAGAATTAACTGAGTTGTTTCTCCGCCACCAACTAGGGAGAAGGCATTCTTGTTGCTTGAAATTGCATTAGCAATCTTGTCTGATCCTTCTCTGTATCTTTTGTCCTCAAAAAATCCAAGTGGTCCTGACCAGATTATGGTTTTTGCCTCTTTTAAAATCATAGAGAATCTGGTAATAGTTATTGGTCCGATGTCATAGATTCTTTTATGTTCGTCATAGATCCAGTCGCTGGAGATCTCTATTTTTTCATCTTTTAGGTAGGGGGTTACTTCTTCAATTAGGGAGTTATCAACAACTGAGTCCTCTACCTGCATTCCACTGGCTTTTAAGAAGGTATTGCCTAAAACTCCGCCGATTAAAAACTTATCTACCTGGTTGTATAAGGACTTTATCACTGCAAACTTCTCTGGTGCTTTACCACCGCCTAAAACAATCACCAGGGGCTTATTAGGGCTGTTTATGGCTCTGTCTAGGTTGGTTATCTCCTCAAGAAGAAGAACTCCGGTGTAGGCGGGTAGGAATTTAGTTATTGCAACTAAGGAGGCTTCTCTTCGGTGACAAACTGCAAAGGCGTCGTTAACATAGATATCTGCTAATGAGGCGTACTGCTTAGCTAACTCATCTGAGTTTTCTTTTTCTCCTACAAGGAGTCTGAGGTTTTCCAGAAGAAAAACTTTTTCATCTCTTTCTTGAATGGTTTTTTTTATCTCCTCGATCTTAAACTCAGGAATGAAGTGAACCGGCTGACCTAAGTTTTTTTCAAGGGGAGAGACGATTACTTTCAGAGTTGTATCTTTATTTATCTTATCACCAGGTACTGGTCTACCTCGGTGGCTGATTAAAAGAACCTTAGCTCCTTTTTGAAGAAGCAGGTTAATGGTTGGGATAATCTTTTTTATTCTTAAAGAGTCTTTAGGCGATTCAACGTTAAAGTCAACTCTAACTAATGCAACCTTATTCTCTAAGCTTGATATGTCCTCAATACTGAGCATGTATAAATGATATCAAACTTTACTCGTACTGCCTAACAGTTACTTGAGAGTTTATCTGTCTAACTATATCAATGACAACAGCAACAACGATTAACAGGGCAACACTTCCGACAGTTAAGCTCTGGGTATTGGTAAAGAGCTGGATAACGTTTGGGACGATAGCAATCACAGCTAAAAACAAGGCTCCAAAAAAGGTTATCTTGCTAACAATGTTTTTCAAGTAAACAGTGGTTGGTTCTCCTGGTCTAATTCCTGGAACAAAGCCACCACCCTGCTGAAGGCTCTTAGATATCTCCTCTGGGTTAAAGGTAATGGCGGTGTAAAAGTAGGTAAAGGCGAAGACTAAAATGAAGTAAAAGGAGATGAATAACAGTTGGTTGTTTAAAAATCCATCAACGTAGTAGCTAAGAGTTGTTGATAGGTCTTGGTTAAACAGTCCGGTTATCTGGGCGATAAACTGAGGAAAGAAAACGATAGAGACAGCAAAGATGATTGGAATCATTCCCGCCTGGTTAACCTTCAGCGGAAGGTAGCTAGTTGCTCCTCCGTAGATCTTGTTTCCTCTAACTCTTTTTGCGTAGGTAACTGGAACTTTTCTCTCACCTTCAGAAACGATAACAATCGCGGCGGTAACTAGAACAGTTAAGACAGCTAGGGTGATATAAAGAGTTAGGTCACTTGGGGTGAATTGGTTGTACATCTGAGTAAGGGTTCCAGGAAGGCCAGAAACGATACCGGCAAAGATTATTATTGAAATTCCATTTCCAATCTTCTGCTCACCGATAAGCTCTCCAAACCACATAACGATTAAGGAGCCGGTGGTGATTAAGATAAGGTTCTCCATTAGGGCAAATAGGCCTAGGTTTGGCAGTACACCATTAGCAGCTAGCAGTTGTAAGAAGCTGTAGCCCTGAAGAACTGCTAGTGGAACTGTTAGATATCGTGAGTACCTATTAAACTTTGTTCTTCCTGATGGTCCTTCTTCAGAGTACATCGCTTTTAGCTTTGGGGAGACCATAGTAAGTAACTGCATGATAATGGTAGCAGTAATATATGGTCCAACTCCAAGCATTACTAGGGAGAGGCTGGAAAGTCCTCCACCGGAAAATATATTTAAAAAACCAAGAATCTGGCTCTGCCCTAAGAGTAACTCTAGTCTAGCAAGATCAACTCCAGGTATTGGAATGGCGGCAAGAGCTCTAAAGCTGGCTAGTAAGAGTAAGACGATAAGGATCTTGTTCCTTATCTCTGGAAGTTTAAATGCGGCGATAACGTTTTTCATTACGCTTTTATAGTTCCACCAGCAGCTTCAATCTTTTTCTTGGCAGCTGAGGAGACCGCTAATTGTTCAACTGTGAAGGCTTTTGTAACTTCACCTGTATTTAGGATCTTGGCAGTTTTGGATTTTTTAGAAACAACCCCGGCTTTTTTTAATGTTTCAAGGTTTACAATATCACCCTCTACTTTATTTAAGTCGTTAAGGGTTACTGGTTCAGGCTTGTCTTTAAGAATGGCAAAGTCATAGCCTCTTAATTTTGGTAGTCTCTGGATATAGTCTCTAATTGCTGGTCTCATTTTTGTACCAGCTCTAGACTTTTGACCCTTGGTTCCTCTACCAGCAGTTGTACCTCTTTTTCCTCCTCTACCGATTCTAGCTGCCTTCTTTCTTCCGGGTTTATTTGGTTTTAGTTCGTGAGTCTGCATATGTTTATTTCTCCTCTTCTTTAGTTTCTGACTTTTTATTTATCTTAACAACCTTCTTAGCTTTTAACATCTGTAGAGCTTTTATGGTTGCTCTGGCGTTACTAAGCTTGTTACTGGTCTTTCCCTTCTTTTTAGCAGTAATGTCTTTGATTCCAGAGAGAGCAAGTACAACTCTAACAGCACCACCAGCAACAAGTCCGTTACCTGGTCTAGCGGGTTTGAGTAAGACTTTTCCAGCAGAGTATTTAGCTTCTACCTCATGAGGAATGGTTCTCTTGTTCATCGCTACGGTGATTAGGTTTTTCTTAGCGTCATTTTTAGCTTTATTGATTGAGCTAACAACGTCTCCTGACTTACCTACACCTACGCCAACTCTACCTTTTCCATCACCTAAGACGATAGTTGTTCTGAATTTAAATCTCTTACCACCACCCATAACTCGGGTAACTCTAGCCATGTCAATAACTTTCTCTTGAAACTCTTCTTTTTTTCTTTCAAACGGCTTTTTATTATCTCTTCTTTTTGGAGATATTTTTCTTCTACTGCCCTGAACTTCTCTTCTAACTGGCTGGTTGTTGGTTTTTATTTCATCACTCATATTCTTATATTTTTAGACCTCCTTCTCTTAGGCCCTCGGCTAATGCTTTAATCTTACCGTGATATCGATACCTGCCCCTGTCAAAGATGGCAGAGTCTATCTTCTTCTCTAAAGCCTTGGTAGCTACTAACTTACCTAGTTCAAAGGCTTTAGCAACGCCGATAGTCATTCCGTCTACTTTAGCATCTTTTACATCAGTTAGCTTACCAGCTACCAGTGTGCTTTGATTTTCATCATCAATTAGCTGGATGTATAGGTTAGCATTACTTCTAAAAACAGTACATCTTGGTTTTTTCGCTGTACCAAGAATAACGGCTCTAACTCGCTTTATTCTTTGACTGGTTTTTTGATTTTGTCTTTTAACTCTTTTCATATATTTATTAAGCTACCTTCTTACTTGCTTTTATTCTAACCTGTTCACCAGCATATCGGATACCCTTTCCTTGGTATGGCTCTGGCTTTTTATATTTTCTAATCTCCGCTGCCACCTGACCAACTTGTTGAGCATCTTTACCGGTAACTGAGATCTTAAGCTGATCTGGTGTTGAGATTTCTACTCCTTCTGGAGTTTCATACTTAATGTTGTGAGAAAAACCCATATCCATAACTAGAGTCTTTCCCTCCATTCTTGCCTTAAAACCAACTCCTTGAATTTCTAAATCTTTTTTAAATCCTTGAGTAACGCCAGTAACTGCATTGGCGATTAAAGAGGCCTGAGTTCCCCAGTTAGCTCTACTCTGTTTATCCTTGTTTCTTAGAGTTAGAGTAATGATATTGTTTTCAATCTTAATATCTACTCCCTTTAGGGCAGGGACTGAGTTAGTTCCGTTTTTACCAGTTACAGAGATAATACCGTTTTTATTTTCGACGGTTACTCCCTCTGGAATTTCAATTGGTTGCTTTCCTATTTTTGACATAATTTTACCAGATCTCGAATAATAGTTGACCGCCGACTTTTTGTTCTCTTGCCTGTGACTGAGTCATGATACCTTTTGAGGTTGTTACAACTCCAATACCATATCCTTTCTTGACTGAGTAAAGATCTCTATATCCTTTGTACATTCTAATTGATGGCTTGCTGGTGAACTTCACACCGTTAATTGGGTTTTCTGGATTAAGCTCTAGATCTAAAACTCTCTTTGGAGCTCTGCCCTTTTTAGTTACAGACTTAACAAAGCCGTTCTTCTCAAGAAGTTGAGCTACTGCTAGATCCATCTTAGAGTGAGGAAGCTTTATATTTTTTCTTCCGGCCATCTGGGCATTTTTCAGTTGTACTAATAAATCAATATACATATGTTTTTACCAACTTGCTTTTTTAACTCCAGGTATCTGACCTTTACCTGCCATCTCTCTAAAACAGATTCTGCAAAGACTAAACGCTCTCATAAACCCGTGTCTTCGGCCACACTTAAAACATCGGTTCACCTGCCTACTACTGAACTTTGGTTTTTTTCTTGCTCTTGCTTTTACTGATTCTTTTGCCATATTTATTTTTCTTCCTTAACAAATGGAACTCCTAATTTTTTATAAAACTCAATAGCTTCTTCCTTGTTATGAGCTGACTCCCTAAGAGTGAGAGTAACTTCAAGTCCGAAGTTTGTGTTAACATCTTCTAAAACTATTTCTGGAAATACAATATGTTCTTTAACGCCGAAAGTCAAATTTCCTGAGCTATCAATACTAGTTAACTTGATTCCTCTAAAGTCTCTAACTCTAGGAAGAACAATGTTTATCACCTTATCTAAAAACTGATTCATCTTCTTTCTTCTTAGAGTAACCTTAAGGCCTACTGGCATTCCTTCTCTTACTTTAAATCCAGCTATGGATTTTTTAGCAGATCTAAGCTGAGGAAGTTGTCCGGTAAGATTGGCTACTGCCTGCTTTATCTCTGGTAAAAGCTTGTTCTCAAAGTCGGGTGCAGAAGCGCTTAGGCGACCGAAACTGGTATTGACTACTATTTTTTCTAGTTCAAGTTTTCTCATATTTATTTAGTTACCTTTACATTAGAGATGTTTAGCGGTCTGTCAACGGTAATGGTCTGACCTTTTTCTCCCTGTTTACTTGGGCGCTGATGCTTTTTAAACTGATTAACACCCTCAACAAGAACCTTGTTCTTCTCTTTATCAATACTAATAACCTTTCCGGTCTTTCCCTTGTCCTTACCAGCGATAATCTTAACGGTTATTCCTTTTTTTAACTGTTTAGTTAACTTCATATTTTTATACAATATCCTGAGCTAATGAAAATATCTCGGTAAAGCCAGCCTTCTTTATCTCTCTTGGGATAGGGCCGAAGATTCGAGTACCTCTTGGCTTTTTATCCTTATCCACCAAGACAACTGCTGCCTCGTCAAATCTTATCACCGTACCATCAGCTCTTTTGATTGGAGCTCTCTGTCTAACTACTACTGCTTTAACGATGTCCTTTTTCTTTACCTGCTTTCTAGGCTCGGCAATCTGAACAGAAGCGGTTACAATCTCACCAACCCTAGCGTATCGCTTTCTGGTTCCTCCAGGTATGTTAAAGACTCTAACTACCTTAGCACCACTATTATCCGCAACTTTTACAACTGATCTTATCTGTAACATATTTTTATACCTCTACCTCGGTTACTTCTTCCTGCTTTGCTTTAGTAACAATCTCCAGTAACTTCCAACGCTTTTCCTTGGATAATGGTCTAGTCTCTTCAATTATTACATGGTCACCAATCTTAGCTTCTTCATTTTCATCATGAGCTTTAAACTTATTAGTTACGGTAAAGTACTTGTGATACTTTTCATGCTTCTTTTGATGAGAAACCGCAACTGTGATGGTCTTATTCATTTTGTCTGAGGTAACTATGCCCTCTATCTTTCTTGCCATATTAGTTCTTTGTATTAATAGCTGTTAATATCTGAGCCATATCTTTTCTAATTCTCCTACCCATTCTTACATTTTTCTCCTTACCAAGTCTAATGTTGTTCTGAGTTTGCCAGAGCTTTTCCTGTAAATCAGTTAAATCTTTCTTTAACTCATCTATGGTCTTGTTTTTAGTTTTTTCTAGATCTTTCTTTTTCATATGACTATTTGGTTTGAGTTGTTCTAGAGATAAAACGGACCTTTATTGGAAGCTTGTAACTAGCTCTTCTAACTGCCTCTCTAGCCTTCTCCTCGGATAGACCATCAAGCTCAAATAAGATTCTTCCTGGTTTAACTGGAAACACGTAGTGATCAACATTACCTTTACCTCCTCCAAGAGTTACCTCTGGTGGTTTTTTGGTTACCGGCTTATCTGGGAATATTCTAATCCAGATCTTACCTTCACGCTTAGTAAAGTTAGTCATGGTTCTTCTAACTGACTCAATCTGTCTGGAGTTTATCCAGGCACTACCCTCTGCCTTCATTCCGTAACTACCAAAAGCAAGGCGAGTACCTCGTAAAGAGATGTTTCTTCCTTTTTTTCGGCCCTTATGCCACTTCCTGTGTTTTACTTTCTTTGGTGTTAACATATCTATTTCTTATCCTTGTCAAAGATTAGCCCCTTGAATACCCAGACCTTTACACCAATTACTCCATAGGTTGTGTTAGCTTCAACAAATCCGTAGTCAATATTTGCTCTTAGAGTTTGCAGCGGAAGCTTACCATTAGAGAGAACCTCGGTTCTGGCAATATCCGCACCATTCAGTCTTCCGGCTAGTTGAATCTTTATTCCCTTAACCTGATTGTTCTGCATTGAAATCTCAACTGCTCTTTTCATTGCGCGTCTAAATGGAAGTCTTTTCTCTATATCCCAGGCAACGCTCTGAGCAACATACTGAGCAGAAACCTCGGTTCTTTTAAGCTCTTCTACATTGATAGAGATGACAACCTTCTCGTCATACTGTTTTCTCTTTCTGAAAAGTTTCTGAAGATCTTTTACAACTACTTGCGAAAGTTCTTCAATTCCCTTTCCGCCTCTTCCGATAACAATTCCTGGTTTTGCGGCCTTGATAAATACCTTAAAGGCGTTATTGGCATTTCTCTCTATCTCAATACTGACAATTCCAGCTGATTTTATCTTCTTTTCAATTATCTTCCTGATTAAGACATCCTCCTCTAACTGAGAACCAAAAGTACCCTTTGGAAACCATCTTGATCTCCATCCCTTGGTAATACCTAGTCTTAGTGAATCTGGATTAATCTTTTGTGCCATAAATTTGTAATTGGGATATTATAACCTACTTTGCTTTACTTTTCAATTGACTTACGGTTAAACAGCTTGGTAATCGCACTCGACTTTTGAGGCTTTGCTTTTTCCTTGCCAACATCTTCCTTAGATACCTGCTTAATCGTCTTTTTTGACTGTTTAGCTACCTTCTTATCTTTCTTCTTTGGAATTATCTCAAACCGGTTACTAACTACACTTCCTGGTGTTAAGGTGATACTAACATGACTGAGAACCTTGTGAATTGGAGTAGCTCTACCCTGAGCTCTTGGCATGATTCTCTTTAGGATTGGTCCCTCGTCAACATAAATCTCGGAGATCACAAGGCTTGATATATCCATCTGTCCCTTATCCTTTACATTAGCGATTGCAGAGCGAAGTAACTTTAATAACCCCTGAGTTGATCTTTGAGGTCTAAGCATCAATCTTGCCTGAGCCTCATTTACAGACATACCTCTTAGGGTATTAGCAACTAGCCTGACTTTTCTTGGGGCTACATCTAGATATTTAAGTTGTGCAGTTTTTCCTTTTTTCATATTTATTTAGTTGCTAGTTTCTTTGCTGTATCAGCTGCCTTAGCCTGCTGATCAATCTGCTTTTGAATCTTACCACCATGGCGAACAAACTTCTTGGTTGGAGAAAACTCACCAAGTCTGTGGCCAACCATATCCTCCTTGACAAAGACGTTGATAAAGTCTTTACCGTTATGAACAGCAAAAACATAACCAACCATCTCTGGAGAAATCTGAGAAGATCGGCTCCAGGTTTTTATTGGTGTCTTACTACCTGGAGTTAATAGGGATATCTTCTTGATTAGTTTTGGGTCAACATATGGACCTTTGTGAATTGATCTACTCATATTTATTTTCTCTTACTTCTTCGCTTAACAATAAACTTACCAGAATACTTCTTCTTATCCCTGGTCTTTTTACCACCAGTAATATTACCCCAGATATCTTTTGGTCTCTTGGTACCTCTTGGTTGCTTACCCTCACCACCACCATACTTGTGGTCTACCGGGTTCATCGCACTACCTCTAACTGTTGGTCTGATTCCCTTCCAGCGACTGGTTCCAGCTTTTCCGTAGTTTACGAGGTTGTGCTCTGTGTTAGAGAGCTGACCAATTGAACCAAAGCATTTTTCTGAGATTCTTCTAATTTCTTTTGAAGGCATTTTTAAATCAGTTAGTCCAGCGGATGTACCAAGAACCTCAAGATAAGTACCAGCAGATCTAGCAAGCTTTCCACCACCATTTGGTCTTAACTCAACATTGTGAACAAAAGTACCAATTGGCATATTTCCTAGAGGCATTCTGTTTCCTACCTTAACCGGAGCTTTTTCATCAGCAATGAATGTGTCCCCCACCTTAAGATCTTTTGGAGCAAGAATATATCTCTGCTCACCATCGTTGTAACAGACTAGAGAGATGAAGGTACTTCGGTTTGGATCATACTCCACTGTCTTTACCTTTGCAGGAATACCTCGCTTTTCCATTTTAAAATCAATATCTCGGTATCTTCTCTTGTGACCACCACCTTTATGTCTCATGGTTATTACACCTCGGTTGTTTCTACCCTTATTTCGTTTAAGTTTTTTAACCAGTGACTTCTTAGGTTTATCGGTAGTTAAAAACTCCCGATAGTTAACTACGGTTTTCTGTCTGATTGATGAAGTTGTTGGCTTATATGTCTTCATAGTTTAAGCTCCTACTATATCTAACTTTTCTCCTTCTTTCAATGTTACAATTGCTTTCTTATATCCAGACTTAACTCCAACGGTTCTACCAAGTCTTCTTTTCTTAGATTTAACATTCACTACATGAACCTTAATCACCTTTACGCCATAGGCTTTTTCAATGGCTTTTTTAACCTCAGACTTGTTAGCAGTCCCTACAACTTCAAAAGCATACTTATTAAAGGCAGTTAGGCTTGTTGCTTTTTCAGTGATTATTGGATTTTTTATTAAAAGTTTACTGCTCATATTTATTTAATTTGAGTAACTGCTTCTTGATCAACTAAGACGTTTTTGTAGTTTAATAGGTCAACAATGCCGATATTTTCTGCAGTTACATTCTTTACCTTAGGAATATTATTACTTGCCTTTACCACCTGCTTGTTTTCCTTAACTGAGATTAAAAGAGTTGATGGAACGGTTTTAGAGGAGAAGAATCCTCTAAGGCCGGTAGCCAGCTCCTTAGTCTTAGCATCCTTAACCGCTAGGCTGTTAACTATCCTCAACTCACCATCAGCAATCTTTCTAGAAAGAACAGAGTAGAGAGCAGCCTTAGCCATCTTCTTTGGTAACTTCTTAGTATAGTCTCTCTGATTAGTTGGTCCGTGTGCAACACCACCACCAACCCAGATAGGGCTTCTAATACTTCCGTGTCTAGCTCTACCAGTTCCTTTCTGCTTCCATGGCTTCTTACCACCACCTCTTACGTCACCTCTGCCTTTAATATGAGCCCATGGGCTTCTAGCGTTAGCCTGTTTGGTAACAAAAGCCTGGTGAACTAGGTCAGCGTTCCACTTAGCATTAAAAATATCATCGCTTACTTCGATGTCACCAACTTTTTTTGCATTTAAGTCTAGTATGTCCAGTTTCATATTTTTATTCTTCTTTAACCTCTTCTTTAACCTCAGTTACAACCTCCTCAGCTGGAGTCTCTTCGGTTACAACTTCTTCAGTTACTGGAACTTCTACAGCTTCAGCTTCTTCAGCTACAGTCTCTTCAGCTACTGGAGCTTCTACAACTTCTTCAGCTAGAGTCTCCTCAGTTACAGGAAGCTCTGCATCAACAACTAACTCAACCATACTACCAGTCTTGCCTGGAACAGCACCGTTAATCATTAAGGTCATGTTTTCTAGATCAATGGCGATAACCTCAAGATTCTTATAGGTGTGTCTTTCACCTCCGAGACGGCCACCCATTTTTACACCAGGAATAACTCTTTGTGGAGCAGTTGCACCAATAGAGCCAGGAGCTCTGTGAGAGTGCTTCTGTCCATGAGTTTTTGGTCCTCCTTTAAAGTTCCATCTCTTAACAACACCTGCAAATCCTTTTCCTTTTGAAGTTCCAGAAACTGTTAAAAGATCACCCTCCTTCATGTTTGACAAATCAACCTTTGTCACAACTTGGACTGGTGTTACTCCATAGGCTCTTCCCTGTTTAAAGAGATGAGTCATCTTTTGTTTTTTTCCAATTAGTTTAGTCATTTTGGAATTAAAAAAGTCTGTAGTCAACACAGACTAAATTACCGTAATATCTTAGCGGAAAATAAAAGATTTGTCCAGAGGTTTGACCTAGGTAGCTCTTTTTTCTAATTTAGAGACTCTAATTTGTATTTCTCTAAGCTCTGAAACGGTGACATGATCATTTTTTAGCTCAGTTACGTCTGTTGCTATTTTATCTATTTTGTTCTCAATTTTTTCAAACCTTAAGTCTACTTGGTTAAAGCGGGAGTCTACTTGGTCAAACCTTAAGTCTACTTGGTCAAACCTATCAACCAGGTTTAGGTGATTTTCTGCTAAAATATCAAATTTTTTATTCATGTCTTCAATGAGAACTCCCACTTCTCTAGTTGAAAAATCTTTTTGTTGATTGTTCATGGACTTATATTTTATCATACTAACTCAATGTGTCAATTTTGTTGTTTTTTATTGACAATTCTTGCTAATTAGGATTTTGTCATCTTTGTGCACGAGTCTGGTACATATGCGAATTTCTCACTGTATTAGGCATAGGGATTTAGTCAAAATCGTGATATTTAAAAAACCTACTACAAAGACTTTCGATTTATAATAATCTCACTGACTTCCATGTTTTTAGGTAAATCAAGAGTCTGTTTAAGTGCCTTGGCAACATCTTCTGCCTTCATCCACTGACTTTCATCTTCTGTATTATCAATGCCGGTTGCTTTTTCATACATCTTAGTTTTAAATCCACCTGGGCAAAAGCTTATAACTCTAGACTTCGTATTTTTAAGTTCCAGTTGTAGATTTTTTGTAAAACCTCGCATTGCCCACTTAGAAACACCATACAAGGCTTGATCTTCATATGCCTTAAAACCTATTGTTGATGATACATTTACAATATCAGTACCATCTTTTCTGATTCTTTCAATTAAGTTTGAGACTAATAAAATTGCGGGTTTTACATTTGATGACATCACTCGTTTTACTTCATCCTCAGTAATTTCACCAAGTGGCTGAACAGACATAACTGCCGCACAGTTAATCAGTGCCTCTAGTGGCTCCTCTAAGGCAAGTACTGCCTGCGTTGCTCTTTCAATATTTTCCCCTTCTCTTAGATTTTCTAGGATATTATGATCTGCAAACTCAGATTTACGTCTGGAAATATTAACAACCGTCTTGCCCTCTTCTTTATATAGTTTTGCTAGCTGGAGACCTAGTCCATCACTTGCGCCGGTTATTACAATCATGACCTAATTATATACTAAAATATTTGGATTTAAAACGTTCTGTACGAGTCCACCACATATGCAGAGGGGCTTAGTGAGTTATAGAAGCGAGGCAATTTTGCCTTTGACTGAAAGAAGGGTACGCCATGAAGCGTGCCAACACCTTCAGCTGACTTTATGACTTTACACTGTTTTTTCCTCTAATCTATATATTCGCCTTTGTATTTCTTTTAGCTCTAACTTTGTTAGCATATCTTCTTTTATCTGGACAACATCTATCTCTACGTTTCTTAATCTAGAATCAATTGTATCTAACTTAGTTTCGATATCTCCTACTCTAGTATCTAAGATTCCTACTTTAGTATCTAAGATTCCTACTTTAGTGTCCAGTTCTTCTACTTTGGTATCTAGGGTATCCACTTTGGTTTCAATTCTATCCATTCTACTTACGAGATCAAGATGGTTTTCAGCTAAAATATTAACTGTTTTATTAGTATCTTCTAGTAATACTCCAAAGTCTGTAATTGAATATTCTTTGGTTTTCTTAGCCATGGACTTAATTTTATCATGCTGAATTTTTCTGTCAAATTTGTTGTTGCTAGCAAACAAAAAGACCGCGGCTGGCGGTCTTTTTGTTTGCTTAGATGGATTCCTCACTACATCATCTTTATTGCAATATCCACTCCTGCAGGAAGGTTAAGTGAAGACAAGGCTTCAATAACTCCTTGGTTTGGATTTTGGATATCTATTAGTCGTTTGTGAACTCTAAGCTCAAACTGCTCCCTTGCATCTTTATGAACAAAGGTTGATTTGTTAACAGTGTATTTATGAAACTGAGTTGGTAGAGGGATTGGACCGACTACTTGAGCATCGTGCTTTTTTGCAGTTTCAACAATCTGCCTACAAGAGCTGTCAATGAGTTTGGTATCGTACGCCTTGATACGAAGTCTTAGTTTTTCGGTTTCGAGTTTTTTAGCCATACGATACTTAGAAACTAACTTATAATCTTAGTTACAACACCAGCACCAACAGTTCGACCACCTTCTCTAATTGCGAATCGCTGTTTCTCTTCAAGAGCAATAGGGGCGATTAACTTAACTTCAAAGGAGATTGTGTCTCCAGGAATAACCATCTCGGTTCCTTCTGGAAGTATAACTTCTCCGGTTACGTCAGTAGTTCTGATGTAAAACTGAGGCTTGTATCCTTTTCTAAATGGGCTGTGTCTACCACCTTCTTCTTTAGATAGAATGTATACCTCTGCTTCAAACTCGGTGTGAGGCTTTACTGTTCCTGGTTTGGCGATAACTTGTCCTCTTTCAATTTGATCTTTCTTAAGACCTCTTAGAAGTACGCCGACGTTATCTCCAGCCTCGGCATGATCAAGTAGTTTCTGGAACATCTCAACACCGGTAATAACGGTCTTTTGAGTGTCTCTAATACCAACTATCTCACACTCGTCGTTTACATTGATAACACCTCTTTCAACTCTTCCGGTACAAACTGTACCTCTTCCGTCAATTGAGAAGATGTCCTCTATTGGCATTAGGAATGGTTTATCAAGCTCTCTAACTGGGTCATTGATAAAGCTATCCATAGCGGCAATAAGCTCAATAATTGGCTTTGCAGATTCATCATCTGGTGAGGTTGCTTCCAGAGCTTTTAGAGCTGAACCTCGAATAATTGGAGTCTCGTCTCCTGGGTACTCATATTTTTTAAGTAACTCTCTTACCTCCTCTTCTACTAAGTCGATAAGTTCAGCGTCGTCTACCTGGTCAACCTTGTTTATGAAAACAAGGATCTGAGGTACACCAACCTGTCTTGCAAGCAAGATGTGTTCTCTGGTCTGAGGCATAGGGCCATCAGTTGCAGAGATAACTAGTACTGCACCATCCATCTGAGCAGCACCGGTAATCATGTTTTTAATGTAGTCAGCGTGACCTGGTGCATCAATGTGAGCATAGTGACGCTTATCTGATTCATACTCAGAGTGGTGAATGGAGATGGTAATTCCACGAGCTTTTTCCTCAGGACTTTTATCTAACTCATCAACTGAAACTGATTTTTTAGATAGACCCTTTAAGTGAAGAATGTGGGTAATTGCAGCCGTTAATGTACTCTTACCATGGTCAACGTGACCAATGGTACCAACATTAACATGGGGCTTTGAACGTTCAAATTTTTCTTTTTCTGCCATAATGTTTTTTAAATTGAATTAATTATTGTAATTTCCTTATTTTAGATTTTTTTAGGAAAAAGTCAACCTTAGGACTATTGTTTCTTTCCTTGGATTATCTCCTGAGTGATACTCTCAGGAACTTTTTCATAGGAGCTAAACTCCATTGTGAAGTTTCCTCGACCTTGTGTCATACTTCTAAGATTTGTAGCATAACCAAACATTTCTGATAATGGGATGAAGGTATTAACAACCGTTACCATTAATCTATCTTCCATTCCATCAATCTTTCCTCTTCTAGCACTTACGTCTCCGGTGATATCACCAAGATAGTTGGTTGGAACAATTATCTGAACTTTCATTACCGGCTCAAGAATAATAGGGTTAGCTACCTTACAAGCTTTTTGGAAGGCCATTGATCCTGCTATCTTAAAGGCTGCTTCAGAAGAGTCAACCTCGTGATAACTTCCATCCATTAGAGTAACTTTAAAATCAACCACTTTGTATCCGGCTCTAATGCCTCTGGTTAGAGACTCTTTAATACCTTTTTCTACTGCTGGAATATACTCATTAGGAATTGAACCTCCTTTTATCTGGTTAACAAACTCATAACCACCAGCACTATCCATTGGTTCAACTTTTAGAACAACATGACCGTACTGACCACGTCCACCAGATTGCTTAATATACTTTTCTTCAGCAGTTGCTTCAGCGGTAATGGTCTCTTTGTATGAAACCTGAGGTCTACCAAGATTTGCTTCAACTTTAAACTCTCGCTTCATTCTCTCAACAAAAACCTCCAAGTGTAGTTCACCCATTCCGGCAATTATCGTCTCACCAGTCTCAGCATTACCACTCACCTTAAAGGTTGGATCTTCATCAGAAAGTCTTTTAAGAGCAACTCCCATTTTCTCTTGATCTGCCTTGGTTTTTGGTTCAATTCGAGCACTGATAACTGGCTCTGGAAAGATTATCTTCTCTAGAATTATTGGTGTTTCTTCTTCACAAAGAGTATCTCCGGTAGTGGTACTTTTCATTCCAACTAAGGCGGCGATGTCTCCAGAGTATACCTCCTCTACCTCTTCTCGGTCATTAGCATGCATTCTAAGAATTCTACCAACTCTTTCTTTTTCTCCCTTAGTTGAGTTGTAGATGTAACTCCCTCTTTTTAAAACACCTGAGTAGACTCTAAAGAAGCTTAAAGAACCGACAAATGGATCTACGGCTATCTTAAAGGCCAATGCGGAAAAAGGCTCCTCATCACTCAAGGCTCTGGTTATCTCACTCTCTGTATTTGGATCCATTCCCTTTACTGGTGGTAAATCTTTTGGTGAAGGTAGGTAGTCAACAACTGCATCCAGAACTAACTGAACTCCTTTATTCTTTAAGGCAGATCCAGTTAATACTGGTATTATCTCAACGGCTAAAACTCCTTTTCTTAAAGCTTTTTTTAGGTCTTGTACAGGAATCTCTTCTGAGGCTAGGTATTTAGTCATCAGGTCTTCATCCTGTTCAACAATTTTCTCAATCATTTCTTTTCTCTTTTCCCTAACTATCTCATCTAGGTTTGCTGGAATGGCGATATCTACAAGAGTTTCTCCCATAGCTCCTTCAAAGCCATAGGCCTTCATCTCTAGTAAATCAACTACTCCTTCAAAGTTTGACTCAGATCCGATTGGCCAGTGAATAGCAACGGCATCTGCTGTCAATCTATCCTTGATCGAGGCAAAGCTTTTTTCAAAGCTTGCTCCCATTCTATCAAGTTTGTTAATGAAGCAGATTCTAGGAACCTTGTACTCATCAGCATATCTCCAGTTAGTTTCTGATTGAGGTTCAACACCAGCTACGCCGTCAAATACAACAACCGCTCCATCAAGAACTCTAAGTGATCGCTTAACCTCAACGGTAAAGTCAATGTGGCCAGGAGTATCAATTAGGTTTATTCTATATTCATCTTTATTCCCCTTTTCTCTATTACTAGCGGTAGTTGGAGTCCAGAAGCAGGTTGTAGCGGCAGAGGTAATAGTGATACCTCTTTCTCTTTCCTGATCCATCCAGTCCATAGTAGCAGAACCATCATGAACCTCTCCTATCTTGTGAGAGATTCCGGTGTAAAACAAGATTCTCTCAGACACGGTCGTCTTACCAGCATCAATGTGAGCGATAATGCCAATGTCTCTAACTCTTTCTATAGGGTATTTTCTTGCCATAATATCTTGAATTAATTACTACCAGCTAAAGTGAGCAAAAGCTCTGTTAGCTTCTGCCATTCTCTTTACTGCTTCTCTCTTCTTTACTGCTTCTCCTTCATTTTTAAATGCAGAGATTAACTCCTCAGCAAGTTTATCAGACATAGATTTGCCCTTCTTGCTTTTTGCCGCCTTGATTATCCACTGAGTACCAAGCATGAACTTTCTCGCTGGTCTAACTTCTCTTGGAACTTGATAGTTAGCACCACCAACTCTTTTAGTGGCAACCTCAATGGTTGGCATAACATTTTCTAGAGCGGTCTCAAAAACACTTAGTGGATCTTCTCCGGTTTCTTTTTTAATAATATCAAAAGTATCGTACATAATCTTTGTAGCGACGCTCTTTTTCCCGTCCAACATAAGGGCATTGATAAATCGGGTAGTTTTTATGCTTCCGTATTTAATGTCTGGTGTGATATCTCTTTTATAGTTTCGTTTCTTTCTCATAAATTAAATTTTATTAGGCACTGGCTTTACTTGCTTTTGGTTTTTTAGCACCATACTTTGATCGCTTCTGTCTCCTACTATCAACAGCTGCAGTATCTAAAACACCCCTAACAATATGATAACGAACTCCTGGTAAGTCAGGTACTTTTCCACCTCTAACTAAAACAACAGAGTGCTCCTGAAGATTGTGACCCTCTCCAGGGATATAGGCAGTTACCTCCATTCCATTACTTAATCTAACTCTAGCTATCTTTCTAATTGCTGAGTTAGGCTTTTTTGGAGTAAGGGTTGTAACCTTAATACAAACACCTCTTTTAAATGGAGCGCTACTTTTTCCCGGCTTGTTCTCTAAGCTATTAAAATGTCGGCGAAGGGCTGGCGCTTTAGATTTTACAGATTTTGATGTTCGTCCGTTTTTGATAAGTTGTGAAATTGTTGGCATATATATAAAAACAATATCCGCATACATAGCGGAAGATAAGTACTATAATAGCAATATTAAAGCTGTTGTCAAGAAGTGGATAAGATTTTCCTTAATACTTAACTACTTTTCCTAGAAAATCGTTGATAGAGACAAGGCCAAACTGGGTACTGTCCTTAGATCCAGTAGCTTTATTTCCTAGGATAATATAAGCATTATTTGGAACTACACCGCCGTACTCCTGAATATATCCATTTAAGATATTAAAGGATCTTTGGTTAATCTTATATGGATCAGCTTCAGAGTTTCTGAGCACCCAGTCATTAACTACTAGATTATAGTTACTACTATCCTCTTCTTTAACTAGCTCAACTCTATCCCCGGGAATAGCTTTGATTATCTTAACTAGCTTTTCACTCGGAAGCTTATAAATCACCAGATCATTTCTCTCTGGCTTGTTACAAGTATAATGTCCTTTCTTTACCAAGACTATAACGCCTGGTTCTAAAACTCCAGTCATTGAGGTTCCGTAAACCTGCATCTTCTCGTACTCATAAATACAGCCTGAGGCTTTAGTTACGGCAAAGTATCCGGCAATAACGGCAAGAAGGGATAAGGATATTATATGTCTGATTTTATTATTGTGTTTCACTATTTCCGTATTTTAATACGGCAAAGAATTTGCCTTATTGTGCAGTATCTGGAATACAGACTCTACAGGTGTTACAGACCTGACCACTGTTTCCATCAGCACATGCTGAAACCACTCCTTTTCCAATCTTAGTTCCGTTTGTTCCTGGATTAACTCTCTGGTCATAGGTACTATTTGTTTGAACGCCGTATACCTGCTTATCACTATTAGAGCAGATAGAGTAGTTAATACTTGAAGAGTCAAAGTCGAAGGAGTAATAGTTTGAATCACCACTTGGAATTAACTCATCGCCAGCTTCGCCAGCTGGATGAAGACTAAACATGGTTGGGGAGGCTCCAGGCATTCCAGCTTGAGAGCTCCCAGTTCCTGTCTGTTGGACAATAACCGTCTGATTAACTACGCCAAATGGACCAAAGCCAGCATAAGCTTCAGTATATCCGGCTGGGCAGGCAGGAGCACCGCTTCCAGCTGCTGGTAGAGCAAACTGATTACCACAGGCCCAGGTGTTCCAGGTTAGCCATGGGCAGGTGTTGATTGCGCCAGATTCACTAATTCCAGGACTAACACCAAAGGTAACGATGGTTGCACCAGCTCCACCACTACCTGCTCCACCAATCTGATCAAATAGGTAGCCCTTGTTTACGGCATCACTATTATCAACTGGATTTGCTACTCCAGTAATTATATTTCCTAAAAAGTCTCCTTGACCATTGACAGTTAATCTACTGGTTGGAGTTATTCCGATACCAACATTACCAGCTGATGAGATTATCGCTCCTGTTCCTCCTGGCGGGTTTTCAATTGGGTTATCAAAACCTAGGGCGGTTTGAAGGAGGATTATCGCTGGTACCATTAGGGCTAGGACTAAGATTAATCCTGAACCGATTACGAATTTTTCAAAACCTTTTTTCATAGTGTATAAATTTTAATTCTGCGTATAACTTTATTTTCATTATAGGGTATAATGGTGACATCGACAATATTTAACTGGATAAGTTATACACATGCGGACTCTTAAAGGAAAAAAATCAACCTGGTTAGATGTATTAAGCCCTAATGAAGAGGATTTAAAAAAGATTAAAAAGCTTGGAAAGTTTCATCCAATAATCTTAAAGGAACTTCTTACTCCCTCAGCTCATACACGAATTGATCAGTATCCAGACTACCTGTTTTTAGTTGTTCACATTCCTGTTTTTGATGAGGAGACTAGAACCTCCAGAAAGGCGGAGATTGATCTACTGATTACCAAGAACCTAGTTATCACAGTTCATTATGAGGCCCTGGAGCAGATTGATACATTTTTCTCAGAGCTAGCAAAAAGTAGTGAAATGAGTAAGGAGTTATTAGATGTTGAGAGTTTTTCTTTAGTTCATGCTTTTTTTGAGAGAGTTATTCACTTCTCCATTAGGCAGTTAAGGCACATTGAGGAAAAGTTAACTCTAGTTACTCAAGATGTTTTTTCTAAGCATGGTGATGAGTTTTTAAAAAGTATCTTCATTATTAAGATGGATATCTTGGACTATCACCTAATTGTTCATCCTCAGAAAGAACTTTTTAAGGATCTAACTTCTATTGGCTCTGATTTCTGGGGTGAGAAGTCAAGGGCGTATTTAAGAGATCTTCAAAGTGAGAACCAGCCTATACATAGCAACCTGGAGAGCTTCTTGAAGATTATTGAGTCACTGGAGACCACCAACGCTCAACTGGTTAATACTGAGACGAATATTATTATCCGAAAGTTTACGGTTGGTGCTTTTTTATTCTCCTTCTCCTTCTTTTTTATCTTCATTCAATCAGTTCCCTTTATTGCAAGACTTACCCTGGCATCTGCCTGGCACTTCTGGATCTCCTTTATAGTGGTACACTTGTTTATAGTGGTATTAGCTTTTTCCTTGAAAAAGAGGAAGATATTTAAATGAATAGATTATACTGTTGTAGTAAAACTCTGTTTTAAGGAAAATTAATTAAGTTATTTATGCTACATATATACAACACTATACAGCGAGAAAAAGAAGAAGTTAAAAAACCTTGGTTTAGGTCTTTAAAGATGTTTGTCTGTGGTCCAACTGTCTACTCTGTTCCTCAGATTGGAAACTACCGAACCTTTATGGCCTTTGACCTACTGGTAAGATATATGAGGTACAGGGGGTATAAGGTGACCTATATTCAAAACATAACTGATATTGATGACAAGATAATTAAGATGGCAGGTGATGAGAATAGAAGTTATCAGAGTATTGCCCGAGAGTTTGAACAGCTTTACCTAGAGGACTTAAGAATCTTGAAGATTCATATTGATAAGCAACCAAGAGCAACTGATTATATTCCAGAGATAATTGCTCAGGCAGTAAAGCTAAAAGAAAAAGGTTTTTTGTATGAGATTGAGGGAGGAGGCTGGTATATGGATATCTCTAAGATTGAGGATTATGGAAAGCTAAGTAAGAGAAATACACTAACTAGCTCAGACTCTATTAGTAGAATTGATGAACATGAGAAGAAAAGAAATACTGGAGACTTTGTAGTTTGGAAGTACTCAAAAGAAGGAGAGCCTAGTTGGGACTCTCCGCTAGGAACTGGTAGGCCGGGCTGGCACATTGAGGATACGGCGATTTCCGAGCATTTTTTTGGTAATCAGTATGATATCCATGGTGGTGGCAGTGACCTCATCTTTCCTCATCATGAAGGTGAGATAGCTATTGCCGAGTCTTCCTCTGGTAAAAAGCCTTTTGTTAAGTACTGGCTTCATGCTGGAATGCTGACGGTTGATAAAGAGAAGATGAGCAAGAGTTTGAATAACTTTGTTACTCTAAGCCAGGTTCTTGAGAACTACTCTCCTGATGTTTTTAGGATGTTTGTTTTTTCTCATCACTACCGCCTACCAGCTGACTATACTCAGGATACGCTAGAAACTGCTAAGAAGAATCTAGGTGATATTACTGTTCTTTTAGCTAAGCTGAGAATGAATAGACCTCATCACCATAATACTAAGATTGATGTTAAGTCTTTTAAGAGAGCTTTTCTTAAGGCCTTAGATGATGACTTTAACTCCCCTGCTGGATTAGCTGTTATCTTCTCTATGATAAATGAGGTGAATAAGGTTATCTGGGATATTGGTAAGGATAATGCAGAGGAGATTTATGGATTCATTTATGAGAGTTTTTCCGCTCTAGGCTTCTCCTCTATGTATTTTCCAGTACCAAAGAATGTTATGAAGTTAGCCTTAGAAAGAGAGTTATTCAGGAGTAATAAACAGTTTACTCAGTCTGATGACTTGAGAAATAAGCTAGAAGCTCTAGGATATACTATAGAGGATACACCATTAGGTCCTCTGGTTTTACTAAGTTGAGTATGAATAGTACTAAAATCCCACCACAAAATTTAGAAGCAGAGCAGTCTGTCTTGGGCGGTCTACTAATTGATAAGACGGCGATTATTAAGGTTGCTGATGTTTTAAAATCTGATGACTTTTATAAGCCAGCTCACTCAATTATCTACCGCTCAATCTTAAAGCTCTATGAGAAGAATGAGCCGATAGATATTGTTACGGTTACCAACGAGCTAAAGGAGGATGGTGGGATTGAGAGAATTGGTGGCTCAAGTTACTTAACCAGCTTAATTGATATGGTACCAACCAGCTCTCACATTGATCACTATGCAAAGCTGGTTAGAGAGAAGAAGATCTTAAGAGACCTAATCAACACCTCAGCTCAGATTACCGAGGCTGCCTTTAATCCAACTGATGAGTTAGATCAGGTCTTAAGTGATATTGAGCAGAGAATCTTTGCCATTAGTCAGCACTCAATCAGTCAGCGGTTTTCTCACGTTAAAGAGGGACTTCACAGCGCCTATGAGAGAATTGAGATGCTTCATGATGGTAAAGGAAAGATGCGAGGAGTACCAACTGGATTTAAAGGACTAGATAGTATCTTGTCTGGACTTCAAAAATCAGACCTGGTGATTCTTGGTGCTAGGCCATCTGTTGGTAAGACCTCTCTTTGCTTAGATATGATTAGAAGTGTTGGTATTCATGAGCAGAAGCCAGTAGGAATATTTTCTCTAGAGATGAGCAAGGAGCAGGTTATTGATCGATTAATTGCAGCTGAGGGTAATGTTCCTCTTTGGAAGTTAAGAACTGGTCAGCTAACTAACGAGACCGACTTTCAGCTGATTCAGCAGGCTCTGGATAAGCTGTCTAGGGCACCGATTTATATTGATGATACGCCAAGCCCAAATATACTTCAGATGAGAGCCATGGCTAGAAGACTTCAGGCTGAGCATAACTTAAGCTTAATTGTAATTGACTATCTTCAGCTAATTCAACCAAGAAACTCAAATGCTGGTACGGTTCAGCAGATAACTGAGATATCCAGAGGATTAAAGGGATTAGCTCGTGAGCTAGATGTTCCAGTTATTGCTCTAAGTCAGCTTTCTCGTGGAGTTGATCAGAGGGATAACAAGGTTCCAAGACTTTCTGATTTAAGAGACTCTGGCTCAATTGAGCAGGACGCGGATGTGGTGATGTTTATCTACAGAAAGGATAGAAATACAACTGACCTAGATCCAGATGAGGAGAACTCTACAGAGATTATTATCGCCAAGCATAGAAACGGTCCTCTTGGAACAGTTAAGCTGAAGTTTAATCCAGAGACTGCTAGCTTTAGAGAACTTGATCGTCACCATCAGGATAATGATTAATCCAATTGAACAATTTGCAGTTTTTTTACAAAAGCTTCCCTCATTAGGACCAAGACAGGCTTTTAGATTAGCGCTTTACATCTCTAATATGAGTAGTAGTGAGCAGTTAGAGTTTAAAAAACACCTAGAGAAGATCTCTAGTCTTAAGACCTGTCCAATGTGTTTTTTAAAGATTGTTGAGGCGTGTGAGATCTGTAGTGATAGAAATAGGAGTACTGGCTTAGTTGCCATTGTAGAGAAGGAAACTGATAAGAGGAGTTTAGAAAATACCGGTATTTTTACTGGTCAGTATCTACTCCTAGGTGAGTTAAACAAAGATGGAATATTAACTACTGAGCATAAAAGAAGACTAGGCTCATTAAAAGACAGAGAGGTTAAGGAGGTTATTCTCGCCTTATCCCCTACGGTAATTGGTGATGTCTTCTTTAATCAGATTAAAGAGTATTTGAACAGGCTAGGCATTGAAAATGTAAGTGGTCTAGCAAGAGGAATTACCACTGGATCGGATATTGAGTTTGCTGACTCTGATACCTTAATTGAGTCTATTAAGAATAGGAAAAAATAACCGCCTAGTTAATGGCGGTTATCTCTACTTCCGTAAATGGCTGTCTATGAGTATTCTTAGTTCTCTGTCTGGTTTTAGACTTGTATTTAAAAACAATAACCTTCTTATTCCTTCCCTGCTCTAGGACCTTAGCAGTTACTTTTGCTCCCTCAATAACTGGCTTACCAACGCTAACGTTGTCACCATCTACCTTTAAAAGAACCTGATCAAAAACAATATCAGAACCCTCCTCAGATTCTAACTTCTCTATCTTGATTGTATTTCCGGGGCTAACTCTATACTGCTTTCCACCGGTTTGAATTACTGCGAACATGTATTAGTAGTTAAATTTAATTGCTTAAAACAATAACAAAAAGACTGATAAAAAGCAAGACTGAGAGAAAAAGACTGGTAGTTGCCAGGATAAAGGACAAGATCTGCTCTCTTCCTTTTAGATAGTAGGCGAGAATATAGTTTGTAAAAATCAAGACACTACTAAAGATAATCATCATAAGAAGATGACCAGGGGTACCAAAAATCTCAATCTCTCGATAGTTATCAACGTGTAAAAGAAGTGAGTAGTCTGTATTAACATACCTTAAACTTGCAATTATCAAGCTAGCTAATGAGATTATTATCGCTAGGATGAATATAATGGCGATGGCATCTTTTTTTTCTTTTGAGTGCATATTCTAATTCTATTGTAGCAGATTTAGTTTTATTCTGTGCTCCCATCGGGATTTGAACCCGAGTTTTTGCCGTGAGAGGGCAATGTCCTAGACCAGGCTAGACGATAGGAGCAGTATTCTAAGAGTATACTTTGTTTTATTATTTTTTCAATGGTTCTCTTTCTCTAGTTAACTCATCTACAAGTTTATATATTCCAATGGCTAGGGATCCCTTGGCAAGAACTATATCCTGACTCCTTATCTTCTTTCTAATCTCTGGGAGTAACTCTTCAACTGATTCGTAGGTTTCTACGTTTTTTATATTCATTCCTACTCTTACGGCTTCATCAGCTATTATCTTTGCCTGAGTACCAATGGTGATAAGGTGGCTAAAGACCTTGGCTGTACTTCTACCAGCCTGCTTGTGAGCTTTGTTAGAGTAGCTACCAAGTTCTCGCATATCACCTAGGATAGCTATTTTTCTTTTTCCTTGAATCTCCTTTACTGCTTCAATGGCGTTTTCTAATGCTAGTGGTGATGAGTTGTAACTGTCATCAATAATGACTGAGTTTTTGTATCCGTAAACTATACTGGTTCTTCTTCTAATTGGTTGGTAATAGCTTAGGGCCTCGGAGATTTTAATCAGATGCATGTTTTTATGAATACCTACGGCGGTAGCAGCGGCAATTGCATAGGCCTGGGCTTTACCAATTGTTCCTGGAACTCTAATTGGAATAAAGCTCTCCTTGTACTCAAGTTTAAATGAGATACCAATTGGCTTGTTAGCTCTGCCTATCTTCTCGGTCTTGGTTTCAAAGTTAGATAACCGGATATCTGCTTTATTATTAAATCCATAGGTTACTATTTTTGCCCTGGTCTTATCCTTCATCTCAAAGGTCTTCTTATCATCCATATTCAAAATTGCTAGGTCACCAACATTTAAGCAGTCTATTAGCTTAGCTTTTTCTCTGATTACCGATCCGATATCTTCATAAAACTCTACATGCACTGGAATCTCTCCAATAGCGGTTACTATACTGATGTGAGGTTTAGCAATGCTAATTAGATATTTAATATCCCCTGGTCTGTCTGCTGCATACTCTAAAACTAATATATCTGGATAGCTTAGGAGTTTTCTTGGTATACAGAGTCTTAAGGTGCAGATGATAATTACGGGAATCCAGAAGCTAAAGCCTCCGGTTTTTTTGTAGTTTCCTAAAATTGTCAGTGGTAAACCGATTTCATTATTATAGTTATCATGAGTTGCTCTAACCTGCCACTGAGATCTTAAAACTGAGTAGATGGCTTCTTTAGCAGAGGTTTTTCCAGCTGTACCAGTAACGCCAATTATCTCTGGATTAAACTTTTTGATAGTTAATCTGGAGAGAATCCTCAGAATTTTTATTAAAGTTGTTTTTAAATATAGCTTCATACTTACTCTATTCTGTCCGGGTGACTATTATAATATGTAAGGAGGGTCTGAGCTAAAACCCTAAATGCTGGAACAACTGTTTGACCAGCTAGCTTTTGAGTCTGAGGTTTGGTTAACTTAATTAGAATTGTAAACTCAGGTCTAGTTGCAGGAGCAAAGCCAACATAAGTGTTTATTACCTCGTCAGTGTAACCACCACTCTCAAAGTTAGGAATATATGCAGTACCGGTTTTCCCAGCTACTGAGTAGTTAGGTATTTTAGCTACGTGAGCTCCGTCAACTGCATCAATCATCATCTTAGTTACCTGATCAGTGGTTTCTTTTTCTAATATTCTTCTACTGACATAGGACTTACTCTCGTTAGTAATGTAAGGCTGCTCCAGTACTCCCCCATTGGCAATAGCGGAGATGGCGTTAATTAACCAGATAGGAGTTACAGATATTCCCTGACCATATGATGCGGTAGCAAAGTTAATATCTCTTTTCTCTTCTTCCAGTGGAGCAATGCTTCCACCAGACTCACCAGGAAGATCAATATTGGTTAGGTCTTTAATTCCAAAGTCTTTAATATACTTGTAAAATACTTCTTTACCCATTTTCTGTTGAGCAAAAACTGTTCCAGTGTTGATTGACTGCCCTAGAACATCAGTCATAGTTGTTAGGCCGTGGGCCTTAAGATCCCAGTTTCTAATTGTTCTACCATCAATGGTTAGCTCACCATAGTCTGTATAGGTTGTATCAGGAGTTATTGCTCCGCTATCAATTCCAGCAGCCATTGTTAAGACCTTAAAAGCTGATCCTGGCTCATACTGAAGTTGAACTGATGGATTGATAAAGTTTTTTACAAAAGAGTCTTGATATTCATTTGGATTAAAGGTTGGATAGCTTGTCATGGCAATTATCTTTCCAGTTCTAGGGTCCTGAACAATGATATCAGCAGACTCAGCTTGAAACTCTTTAACTATTTTTTCAGCCATCTTCTCAGCCTCAACCTGAACTACTCTATCAATGGTTAGAGTTATATCTTTACCATCGGTAGACTTGGAGAATATTCCGGTAACACCAGTTAAAGTTCGGTTATAGTATGACTCAACTCCATAAAGACCCTGAGGCTTGGTTGTTGTTTTGTTAATCCCAACAAAACCTAAGACATGAGCTGCTAGAGAATCAAATGGGTAGTATCTAGTGCGGATGTTTTTAATATATACTCCTTTTATCTCTTCTGCTTGAATTCTTTTAACCTCATCATTAGTTGCACCAACTTTTATCTCTTCATACTGATCAGTTACCTTGTTTAAGGACTCCTCCAGCTTAGCTTCATCAACGATAAGCTGGTTTAAAATTCTGGCTTTTGTCTCCTGAATATCCTCTACCTCTCTTGGTACTAGATAGATTACCGAGATCTCCTTGTTGATGGCTGCTGGAATCTTCTCTCCTTTTTTGTCTGTAAAGTAGATTGATCCTCTTTCTGCCCCACTTTCATATGAGGTAAGGCTTTGAGCTTGAGCCTTTAGCGTATACTGCTCTCCTTGATTTATCTGTAGATTATAAATCGTGTAGCCAATAAATAAGAATGTACTAGATGATAAGAATAGAAGAAGTGGTAGCCTAAACTTCATCGGGAGGTAACTAGTCTTGAGTTATCTTCTCGACCAACTCTTAGATAGTCCGGGTTGTTTTCTTTAACTAAGCCTAGCTTGTCTGCGGTAGTTATCAAGTTTTCTGAGTCGGTCAACTGATAAATGCTATTCTTATAATCAAGGTTAGTTAACTCCAAATTATCTGTAGTTGATTTATACTCGTTAACTAAGTTTCTTTTAGATATAACCTGAGCATAGAGCCAGATTGTAGTTAAAAATACAATAACTACCCCTAACGCTAGGATCTTATTTAATGTAACTATATGATTGTTTTTATTCTTTATATTTATCGTCATATCTTTTCAATAACTCTTAACTTTGCACTGCGAGCTCTTGGGTTTATATATAACTCCTCAGTAGATGCTATTAGTGGCTTTTTATTTACTCGTTGAAAAATCCCCTGTTTTTCATAATCTCTAAAGGCGTGCTTAACAATTCTGTCCTCTAGAGAGTGAAATGATATTATCGCTACCCTACCTTTTGAGTTAATTATCTCAGGTAGAGTTGTTAGTAACTCCTGGAGATTTTCTAGCTCCTTATTCACTAAAATCCGTATCGCCATGAAGGTCTTGGTAGCTGGATGAATTCTTCTGGCGTGGTACCAGCTTGGTGTTACTGATAAAACTCTATCTACCAGTTGAGTAGTTGTTAAAACCTCTTCGCCTTCTTTGATTGCCTTAGCAATTCTTCTGGCAAACCTTTCTTCACCAAGATCTCTTAAGGTCTTGAACAGCTCACCTTCAGTTAAGTTCTTAAGAACTTCATAAGCTGGTGAGTAGTCATCGCTATAGGTCATAATCAGGGGCTCTTCTTGCTTAAAAGAAAATCCCCTACCAGACAAGGATCCGTCCATCTGTTCTGATGAGAAGCCAAGATCAACCAAGAGTCCATCAGCTTTCCCCAGGTGCTGATTTTGCAAAAAACTTAAAGTTTTGGCGTAGTTACCTTGTATGATGTTGCAGAAAGATAAATCTTTGTTGCAAGCATCAAACTGAGAGACTGAGGCTTGATCTTGATCTACTCCTAAAAACTTACCACCGGGAGTTATTCTCTTGATTACTTCTCTGGCGTGACCGCCAGCACCAAGAGTTCCATCAATGATAAATTTACCAGGACTAGGATTTAGTGCGGATATTACTTCTTGTAAAAGAACTGGAATATGCATAGCTAGTAAACTCACTGATACTAATTAGTTAGGCAACTAAATTGACTAGCTAATCTATACCAATCAATTTTATATACCTAACTCCCCTAGTTTTTCCGCTATCTCTTCAGACTGACTTTCAGTTTTAGACTTGTACTCACTCCAACGAGCCTCGTCCCAAACCTCTAGTCGGTTATATACACCAGCAACTACAGTTGCCTTATCAAGGCCTGCGTACTGGCGAAGATAGTCAGGAATTAATATTCGACCTTGATTGTCTAAAGAGACATCCATTGCTCCGGATAACATTAACCGGGCAAAGGCTCTTGAGTTAGCTTGAGTTAAAGGAAGAGCGGTAATCTTCTTAGCAAGGATCTCCCACTCACTACTGGTGAAGATAAACAAACAACCATCCAGACCTCTGGTAATTACCGCGTTATTACTTAAATCTAAGCGGAACTTAACTGGAACTGCTAGTCTACCCTTCTGATCTAAATTATGTGTGTATTCTCCTATAAACATATTAGCCTTGGTTTTTGAGAGTTATCCCCAGATACGAGGCTTATCCCCACATTTATCCACAACCCCCCACTTGGTGTAAATATACGCTAATATTCCCCACAGGTCAATTGTGTATAACTAAAAATCCCCCACTTGGGGGAGTTTTTATATTTTTTTAAGGATAAAGTGAGCGTATTTACTGAATTCAATATTTTACTCCTAAACGTTGAGAACTCAGTTTAGGTAGGTTTACTTCAAATTGTGTAGTATATTTATACTGTGTCTGTGGGCGAAAGCCTTGTTCGGCAAAAGACATGTCTTAAGCTAAAGACAGACACAATAAAAAACACCAGTAATGGTGTTTTTTATTTACTCTTTAATAATGCTTCTAAACATCAAATTACTATTTCCAATTTTTAGTAAAACAACGCGAACATTTTTCTTAAATAAACCTACTTTCCTTTTTTCTTAGATTTAGGAGTAACTGATTTTAAGATTGAGACGAGAATTGAGGCAACTCCACCGGTAACTCCTTGGCGAATTACCTTAACGTCCTCCATCGCCTCATCTACCTCTTTAGTTATTCTGCTAATAATGAGCTTTACGTTTCTAAAGATGGCTACCAGGTAGATAACTGCTATGGCTAGGAGAAGTGCAAGAATAACTAAAGCGATGCTAGCGATAAAGAAAAATATGTCAGCGTGGATTATTGATTCATTCATACTCTATATCTTAGCAAAAAAACTACTCTGAATCTACTGTAGTACTTTTAATTGGTGTTATTTCCTTTGGTTTACCCTGAGCTTTTTCTCCTTTGGCAACTTTTTTGATCTTCCTTATCAGGTAAACGCTATAGCCAACAGTAGTGATGAAGATAACTGCCATTAGGCTAAACATTGACCAGAAGATTATTGAGACTAGACTCTTCATATCATATATGATATATTGTTAATAGTTCTTAATAAGGATAACACGAGTTTCCTCTTGCTACTAGGGAGTTAATCCTAGCTTCTCAGTAGCAGGAGGAAATGGGTCCGTTAGACCCGGCGGCATTGTCGGTGCCGAGGCAAATAAGATCCCTCCTGAGGATCTATGCGCCAGGCATTAGCTTTTGCGACCTTCATGGTCGTACTTGCCGTAATGCTTCCTGAGGTGTTTATAGCACTTCGGGAGCTCCTGCTACTCTTCTTAGAGTTAGCGATCGAGGTCTTAGAGTCCTTGGTCTAAACTTTGGGAAGAAGTACGCGCGAAGAGGGGTGGCTACGGCCACCCCCTCTCCCAGATCACTTATGAATTAAACAAAAAAGAGGCAGTTGCCTCTTTTTTGTTTACTACTGAAAAACTTTATTTAAGGTCAGCAGTTCCACCAGCCTCCATTATCTTCTTCTTAAGATCTTCAGCTTCAGCTGTAGGAAGACCAGCTTTGATTGTAACTGGTGCACCATCAACCATGTCTTTAGCTTCCTTAAGACCCTTTCCAGTTACCTCTTTAACTACCTTGATAACCTGGATCTTGTTTTCACCACTACTGGTAAGAACCACTTCCCAGTCATTTTTACCACCTTCATCAGCAACAGCTGGAGCAGCAGCCATAGGAGCAGCAGCTGAGATACCAAACTTCTCTTCCATTGTTTTTACTAACTCAGCAAGCTCTACAACTGTTAACTCACTTACCTGGTTTATTATATCGTCTATTTTTGCCATAAATTTATTTTAATATTTTTAATTCTTTTTACGCTTTTTCCTCTACTGCTGGAGTTTCTTCCGCAGTCTCGACCTGCACCTCCTCTGATTTCTCTAAAACCTCCTCTTTCTTTTCCTCAACTACAGGAGTCTCCTCTACCACACCACCTTTTTTCTCAGCCAACTGATTTAATATGTACATGAAGGCGGTAATTGGAGCAGCAAAGGTTCCAGCAGTCTGAGCAAGAAGAACATCTCTACTTGGAAGCTTAGCAATGATTGTAAACTCATCTGATGCCAAGACTCGCTTGTTTTGACCATCATAGGCTCCTAGCACGGTAACGGAGAGTCCTCTCTTCTTCAGGGTAGTAACAAACTCATCAACTGTCTTAGCAACAGTAGTTAACTCACCAGTACCAAATACAGTTCCAACTGGTGAAGTTGTAGTTAAAGGATCAAACTCAACACCAGCTTCTTTTAAAGATATATTTAAAAGTCTCTTCTTGATAACTTTAAACTTACCACCTAAGTCTCTTAAGGTAGCTTTAAACTCCTTTACCTCCTCAACGCTAGCTCCGGTAAAATCAATAAAGATTAAGGTCTGTGAGTCCTTAATCAACTGACCACCTAAAGCTACCTGTTGTTTCTTTTGTTCTTTTGTTAGCATAGATATTTTAGTTAATTGAAATAAAAAAGTCCTATTAATCCATAGAACTCAAAAAGAAGTGATTCTCCTCGGCGAGACTTATTTGTCTGCTCGCTGTCTACGGACTATTGCTACATATTATATACAAAGCATTACTTTTGTCAACAAAAAGGTCGGTTGGCCCGGAGCGGTTGGCCCGGAGCGGTTGCCCCGGGCCGTGTGCGCGTCAGCGACGGCGGATTGCCGTCGCGGACTTCTTGACTCCTCCCTTCTTGGCGGTCTTTCGAGACCGCCTCTCCGCGCGCTTGAGTGCGCGAAGCTCCTCTTTTCTCAAAGACGAGTTCTCTTCCCTCACTAGTAGCCCTCCTTCCGGAAGCCATCAACCGTTGCCCAGCCTCCCCGGCTGAGTCTCAGATTTCAGGGTAACGAATTTTAGCTTTGTTTGTCAAATTTACTTCTCCACAGCTTTATTTCTTTGTGTTTTCCTTGAGTAAGTTGCTTTGGAACTTTTAGGAGTTGTTTTTTCTTGGTTTTTGGGTTATTCCAGATTACTTCTGCTGGTCTGGTGTAGGTTGGGTAGGAGCCTTGGTTTTCTTCTAGTGATGCCTGTTTACCTAGAACTCCGGGTATTTTTCTGGATACGGCGTCAGTGAGGATTAAGGCTGGAAGCTCTCCTCCGGTTAGGATGTAGTTACCGATTGATATTTCTTCGTCTGCAACGTACTTGGCTACTCTTTCATCTACTCCTTCGTATCTGCCACAGATTAGGATGAGCTGGTCATACTTAGTTAGTCTTTTTGCTTCTTTGTGATTGAATGTCTTTCCTCTGGTTGAGAAGAGAATTACTCTGGTTTTTTTGTTTTTCTTTTTTAGTTTTTTAACTGCATCGGCAATTGGTTGAAACATCATTACCATACCAGCTCCTCCTCCGTATGGCTTATCATCAATCTTTTTGTGTTTGTTAGTTGTATAGTCTCTGATGTTATGCGTGGATATTTTTAAAATCTTTTTCTCTACTGCACGAGCTAAAATTGACTCGTTGGTATACGAGGTTATCATTTCTGGAAATATGGTTAATATGTTTATTAAAAGTTTTTTCTGTTTCATAGTTTTAATTATACAAGAAGTCCGCGTTTGTGGCGGACTTCTTGAGTGAGAATCATTTTAAATGATCTTTTTAGAGCCTAAGCTCGTCTGCAATCGTATCTACAGGATCGCTTGGAGGATTTTCCTCCCTTATTGGATAAGTTGGAGCTTCCTCTCTAGGAGCCTGAGATCGGGTTGAACCTTCTGGTTCCTCAATCTTTAGGTTGACTCGAGCGTTATGCTTGATTCCAACTATTCTTAATAAGGAGCGGATTGCCTTGGCAGTTGCGCCTTGGCGTCCAACAACCTGACCCATGTCTTCTGGATGAACACGTAGTGTTAAAAGAACACCCATGTCATCAACACGTCTTTCGATTGTTACACTGTCTGGGTTGTCTACAATCGCTTTAACAACGTGCTCTAGAAATACTTGATCTGCTTGAGTATCCATTCTTTATCTAGATATATATAATTCTCGACCTTTTCTGAATAATTACGCTTCTGTTTTTACCTCTTCAGTTACTGCCTCTTCTGCTTTAGCTTCCGGTTCTGACTTTTTTGATTTTTTGTGAGATCTTCTTTTTTCTGCCTCTATTAGCTTCTGAGAAACAAAAAGATTATGAACTGAGTCAGTTGGTTGAGCACCAACACTTACCCAGTACTTTACTCTATCGGTGTTAAGGCCTACTTCTTTTGAGTGTGGGTTATAAAAACCCAGGTCTTCAACATAAGCACCATTCATCTTACTTCCTTTTTTAGCTACTACAATTCGGTAGGTAGGCTGATGTCTTTTTCCAATTCTTTTAAATCTGATTGATACCATGATTATATTTGATTTGTATATAATACCAGAAAGATAATTTGTGTCAATTCTAGTTGATTGGGGACTAGATATAAAGCTATCCTATCGTAGATTTCAGACTGAATTTTTGATTTAGCATTATACGCTTTTGAAAATAAAAAACCTCCGAATAAGAGGCTTTTTGGTGTGTCCGTCTCGGCTTTGGAATTCCTTATCCGAAATAGGCTTTCACCCACAGACACTAAATCAATATAGTACATGTTTTAGCAAAGGTCCATATTCTCGGGGATTACTTCTCCCTTTGTTGTATCTCCTCTTTTGCTTTAATCAGCCCTTTATGACGAATGACGATTAAACCAAGATTTTCACCTGATGCTTCTTCGTTGACTGATTGAATATTATCTGATAGGTCATGAGCTGCACCTAGTGATAATAGGGAAAACTTATTATCAGTACGCGTAGCTAGGATATTATTAATAACTGCAGTTTCTCGGCTATTAGAAACAGCTGTATATCTCATATTCCAGTCATCAATTCTCCTATTAATTTCGTCTATTTCCTCAGTAGTATTCGCCTTAGCCATATCTAGGTTAATCTGATGGGCTTCATTAAAAATAGCGGCTGTCTTTAGTATCTCATCTATACTCTCTACTAACTCGGTATCAATAGTTCCATCTGTAAACAGTAAAACCTCTGCTCCATAATAAAGGGGGTTATCACCCAGGACTGATGCTCTTTTTTGAGAATCAATCTTTTGAATGTTTTCTCTTAATAAGGTAAGGACCTCCTGGATTTTTCCATCAGTGAGTATCTTTTGGTATTTTTCTGTTAATCTATCAACCACTCCCCTATTGTATTGAATTACAGCTTTTTCTAGATTTTCAATTTCGTAATTAAAAGCATTTTTAAGGAGTAAAAGTAACTCAATAAAGGCTACTACCTCCTCCTCTACTGGTTGATTTTTAAGGTCTTGAATGGTCGCTTCTAGTTGGGTGGATAATAAATTAATAAATTCAATGGTTGTTGTTCTGTCTCTACTTTTAATTATACTATCTCTCATTTTATCTAAAAACTTCTTATTATTTACATGAGCTGGGAGATTTACTGCATGACCTTCTCTAAAAACTGACCTAAACCCATACTTTTGAGCTAGATATTCAATTAACTCTTTTTTGTCTTTTTGGTAGTGAATTACAATTTCTCTGTGTTTTCTCTTTTCTTCTTCGGTTAATACTTCTTCATACACCTCTTGGTTTTTATGAATATCAGCAAAGTGAATTATATACCTATCACCGGGTATTTCTATTTTCAGATCAAAGTTTCTTTCAAACTCTCCGAGATTGATTGATTCTTCCTCTTTTTCAAAGTTTTGAGGGACCTCTTTTGGTTTTGGCTTGGGAATAGGTGGAGAGTCAGCTAAAACAGATCCTAATCCAAGGGTTAATAAAATTAATGACTGCCTTAGTCTTTTAGCGAATTTATTCTCTACTGTTACCTTTATCTTCTCCATTATGGTTTATTTGGGGTTAATTTACTGGTTTCTACGTCTTCTAACTTTATTGAAAGTAGTTTACTGGTTCCATCGGCTGGCATGGTTACTCCGTATAAAACGCTGGCACAGCTCATTGTAGCTCGGTTGTGAGTTACTAGAATAAACTGAGTCTTGTTAGAGAAGTTTTCAATCAAATTGGAAAAGCGTTTGGTGTTGTTCTCATCTAAGGCGGCGTCTATCTCATCTAGAACTAAAAATGGTGGTGGTGAGACTGAGATTAAGGCAAAAAGAACAGCGATAGAGACTAGACTTCTTTCTCCTCCAGAAAGCATGTCCAGTCCTTTGATATTTTTTCTAGGAATAGATAACTCTATCTCCAGCCCTCCTTCATCAAACTCTTCTTCTTCGGTTTCTTTTACCTCTTCACCATCTTGAGACTCGTTTAAGAGGGTGAGTCTTTTCTTTTTAACTACATAAAGTCTAGCCTTACCACCATTAAACATCAGGCGGAAGTACTCGTTAAACTGTTCATTAACTTCTTTTAGGTTTTTAGTGAACTCCTTGTGAAGTTTTTCTTTTAAGTCGTTAATGAGTTTTTTAAGATTTTGGGATGATTCTTTTAAGTCAGCAATCTGAACTGAAAGAAAGGCGTACCTCTCCTCCATCACCTGTGCCTCCTTCATAACATCTTGATCTATATCACCAATACTGGCTAAAACTCCTCTAACTCTCATCAGCTTTGTCTCTACCTCACCAATATCTTGAATGTCAGTAGTTGTATTCTCAAACTCCTCTAGATTTCTTTCGTTTTGACGAGCTTCGTGAGCAAGGTCACTCCTCCTTATCTCTATTTTCTCCTTTTCAAAACCAAAGCGGTTCTTCTGGGTTTGGAGTTGTCGAATTTTTTCTTTTTGTTCCTCTACGTCTTGATATGCTAGTTTAAACCTATGATTAAAGTCTTTCAGTTTATCAGTTAAGGTGTCTTCTGAGTTATCTAGAGTTTTTAGTTGAGTCTCTAACTCCTCTAGTTTCATCATTAGAGATTCTTTTTGAGACTTCAGCTTAACTAGTTCTATTTCATTTTCTTTTGAGTCTCCTTCTAGGGTTTTACCTAGGTTCTCCTTAGCTCTTGTTAACTCCTGCTTAATTATCTGGATATCATTTAAATCTAAAAGTTTAGTGATTAAGTCCCTGGTTGAGTTTATCAGTGATAAGAGCTGAGACTGAGATACCTGGTTTTTTGGAGTGTGGCTAAGGTACTCGGCCTTAGCCTCTAGCTTACCCAGTTCTCTTTGAATATCACTTCTTTTTTGAAGAATATCATTTTGTTTTTTCTTAAACTCAGAGAAACCTTCATCCGCTTTGGGTTGATTTTTCTCAACTAGCTTTAATACCTCTTCTTTTTCCTTTAGGGTTTTCTCCTCTTGAATAATGAAGGCCTCTATCTTTTCTACCTCTGGTTTTAAGTTGGCAAAACTCTCCTTTATCTTACCTAGCTTGTATGAGAAGTACTGGGCTTCTAAGAGCTCTTTTTCGCTTGTGAGCTCTCCATACTTTTCCCATTTTCCTTTCTGCCTTCTTAAGATTCTTAAATGAGGAAGAAGTTCTTCAACTAGACTACTGGATTTTTCTAGATTTAAGAAGGTACTCTCCAGCTTTCTCTCGGCTTCTTTCTTCTTTATGTGATACTGCCTAAGACCTAGGACCTCTTCTAACATCATTCTTCTCTCAATCTGGCTGGCTCTGATAAACAGATCACTGTTGCCTTGGTTGATAATGGAAAAGCCTCTGGTTCCAAGTCTTACCTGAGCAAAGAAGTCAACTATATCTTTAAGTCTAACCTCGGAGTCGTTGATAAAGTAGCTACTCTTACCATCTCTGGTAACCCTTCTTTTAACAGACACCTCGGAAAAGTCTACTGGAAAAAAGTTGGTAGAGTTATCAAAAGTTATCACAGCCTCAGCAAAGTTTGATCTGGCTTTCTGAGCTGTTCCGGAGAAGATAAGGTTTTCACTTCTATCGGCTCGGATATTTTTAGACTGAGTTTCTCCCAAAACCCAGCGAATGGCATCAATGACGTTAGACTTACCTGAACCGTTAGGACCGACAATCGCGGTTACTCCTGCGGATAAGTCAAAGGAGGTTTTCTGAGCAAATGATTTAAAACCAAGGAGTTCTAACTTTCTTAAGTACATAGGCTCATTATACCTTATCCTGACCTGAGTCGATTAACTCTAGAGCCATCTTAGCAGCAACAGTCTCCCCCTCTTGCTTAGAAGGTCCCTTACCCTGAGCTACTAACCTTTCACCAAAGTAAACACCAACGGTAAAAACTTTTTCATGATCTGGACCCTCGTCTGCTAAAACCTGATAATGCGGGGTAACTTTATGTATAGATTGAACTTTTTCCTGAAGAAGACTTTTAGGATCAATGTAGCTCTTATCCTGAATTATCTTCTCAAGATTGATGATAATGTTTTTCTTGATAAATTTTCTAGCAGTCTCATAGCCTCCATCTAGATACATTGAACCGATTAAGGCCTCCATGGTATTAGCTAGAATTGACTCCTTAGCTCTGGAGTTGTCTCTTTTTTCTCCCTGACTCATTAAGATATACTCTTCAAGATTAAGTCTAGCACCAACACTGGCGAGCATAACGGTATTAACTAGGGAGGCTCTGATTGAGGTCATCCAGCCCTCAGACTGATCAGAGAAGCGATTAAAAAGCTCCTCAGTTACTATTAGCTCTAAAACAGCATCACCTAAGAACTCTATTCTCTCGTTATGAGGTAGATGCCAGGTATGGTTCTCATTTAAGTATGAGCGGTGTGTTAAAGCCTCTTTAAGAAGGTCTTCGTTTTTATACTTATATCCAACTACTTCTTGTATCTTTTTATAATCCATTATTTCTTCTTCTTACTTTTAACAATTGATCCTAAAACTCCGTTGATAAACTTTCCAGAGTTAGCACCACCAAAGTTCTTAGCCATCTCTACTGCCTCGTTAATGGCAACCGCAGTTGGTACCTCCTTCTTATCAGAGTACTTCAGTTCATAAATACCAATTCTTAAGACATTTCTATCAATGATTGATATCTGATCCAGTGGCCACTCTGGAGCTGACTTCTTTATCAACTTATCAATCTCCTCAATATGCTCTACCACACCATTGATTAAGCGCCAGATAAAGGGCTCCTCATCTAATCCTGGACCAAACTCAGCAAAATTTCTCTCAACTATCTCTACTAAGTTGTTATCCTTTTGCTTGTAAAAGTCCCATTCGTATAATGATTGCAAAACTATTGATCTTGCAAGTTGTCTGCTAGCCATAGATTATTCTAGTATACCAGAAAAGCTGCGTTAAGCAGCTTTTTTAGGTTTTTTGTTGTAGGCTCCACACTGAGCGCAGGCTCGGTGAGGAAGTTTTGGTCCTTTACACTGGGTGCAAACATTTACACCTATCTTAGCTAGAGCTAGATGAGCTCTCCTACGACCAACCTTAGACTTTGAATGACGTTTCTTAGGTACCATATTTTTATGGATAAAATAATATCAGGAAATTATATTTTAAGCAAACTCATAGGAAGTGGTAATTAGATTTTTTGTCTTTTTCAGGTAGAATATACTTATGTCAAAGTTTGTTCATCTACACATGCATAGTCACTACTCGCTTCTTGATGGAATGAGTAAGATTCCTGATCTGGTTAAAAAGATAAAGAGTCTTGGTATGGAGAGTGTTGCTTTAACTGATCACGGAAACGTTTACGGAATGATTGAGTTTTACAAGGAGTGTAGAAAGGCTGGTATCAAACCGATTTTAGGAGTTGAGGCTTACATTGCTCCAGGAGATCACAAGGATAAGAGTAATGGGGATAATGATGAGGGTCGTTATCGTCACTTAATTCTTTTGGCTGAGAATAATACTGGTTGGAAAAACATTATCCAGTTAGTTACTGCCTCCTACATGGATGGCTTCTATTACAAACCAAGAATGAGTAAGGCTCTGCTTAGGCAGTACAGTGAAGGAATAATTGCTCTTAGTGGTTGCTTAGGTGGTGAGGTTAGCCAGCTGGTTTTAGGTAATCGTTTTGATGAGGCAGTAGGTGTGGTTAATGAGTATAAGGAGATTTTTGGTAAGGATAACTTCTATATTGAGATTCAGCGCCACGGAAAGATTCCTGAGACGGTTGCTATCTATAATAAGATGATTGAGCTTAGTAAGGTGACTAATACTAAAATGGTGGTAACTAGTGATAGTCACTATCTAGAGAGTGAGGATAAGGAGACTCATGATATCTTACTGGCGATTCAGACGGGTAAGAGTGTTAATCATCCAAAAAAGTTTACCCTGGTAGATGACTTCTCAGTTAAGTCAGCTGAGGCGATGAGTGAGAAGTACAAGGATATTAGTGAGGCTGTTTCTAATACAGTTTTAGTGGCGAATAGGTGTAACGTGGAGATTGAGATTGGTCGGGTTTTACTACCAAAGTTTGAAACTCCTAATAATGAAAAGTCAGAAGATTACTTACGAAAACTAGTTGAGGAGAATATTAGTAAAAGATACAAGGTGGTAACCGATGATGTTAAAGATCGGATTGAGTTTGAGCTTGGAGTTATTGAAAAGATGGGATATCCAGACTACTTCTTGATTGTTCAGGACTTTATTAACTGGGCAAAGGAGAGAGGAATTGTGGTTGGCCCTGGTCGTGGTAGTGCAGCTGGAAGTATTGTGAGTTACATTATTGGTATTACCGATTTAGATCCAATAAGATACGAACTTCTGTTTGAGAGGTTTTTAAATCCAGATAGAAACGAGATGCCGGATATTGATGTGGATATAACTGATACTAGACGAGATGAGGTTTTTGCTTATCTAGAGCAAAAGTATGGTCAAAAGCATGTAGCCCACATTATCACCTTTGGGACTATGGCAGCTAGAGCTGCTATCAGAGATGTTGGTAGAGCTTTAGATATTGAGTATAGCTTTTGTGATAGCCTGGCTAAGTTAATTCCATTTGGTTTTAACCTAACTAAGGCTCTAGAGAGCGTAGATGAGTTAAAAAACCTATACAAGACTGATGAGAGAGCAAAGAGGATTCTAGACTCAGCTCAGAGACTAGAGGGAGTAGCTAGACATGCCTCGGTTCATGCTTGTGGTACGGTTATCTCAGCTGAGCCTTTAACTAACCTGGTTCCTTTACAGTTTTCTCCGCAAAAGGATGATGTAGTGGTTACTCAGTTTGAGATGCACGCCATTGAGGACCTGGGACTCTTAAAAATGGATCTTCTGGGACTAAAGAACTTAACCATTATTGAAAATACTTTAAGAATTATTAAGGAGAGAACTAGTGAGGTATTAGATATTAGTAAGATTCCTTTAGATGATGCTAAGACCTTTAAACTTCTTCAGTTAGCTGATACTACTGGTGTTTTTCAGCTAGAGTCTGGTGGAATGAGAAGGTACTTGAAGGAGTTAAAGCCAACTGAGTTAGAGGATATAATTGTTATGGTCTCTTTGTATCGTCCAGGACCGATGGACCTTATCCCTTCATATATTAGAAGAAAGCATGGCAAGGAAGAATCAACCTACCTTCACCCGAAGTTAAAGCCTATCTTAGAGAAGACTTATGGAATTGGTGTGTACCAGGAGCAGATGATGAGAATCGCTAGAGACTTAGCTGGATACTCTTTAGCAGAGGCGGATAAGTTAAGAAAAGCAATTGGTAAGAAGATTAAGAAGCTTTTAGATGAGCAACAGGAAAAGTTAGTTAGTGGAATGATTGGTAATGGGATTAGCGAAAAAACTGCCAAGGCTATCTGGGAGTTGTTCCCTCCTTTTGCTAGGTACGGATTTAATAGGAGTCATGCTGCCTGCTACGCGGTAATTGCCTATCAAACTGCCTGGTTAAAGGCGAGCTATCCTGTTGCCTTTATGACAGCTCTCTTTAACTCAGACAGTGGAGATGTAGAGCGAATGAGCTTTTTAATTGGTGAGTGTAAAAAAATGGGAATTCAGGTTCTTCCTCCAGACGTTAACAAGAGCTCAGCCTCTTTTGAAACTGAGCAGGATAATATTCGCTTTGGTTTAGAAGGTATTAAAAACGTTGGGCATAACATTGTTCAGGCGATTATTGACGAGAGAAATGCTGGTGGTGAGTTCCTAAGTTTTAATGACTTAATTACCAGGGTTACTCACAAAGATTTGAATAAGAAGTCTTTAGAAAGTTTGATTAAGTCTGGAACTTTTGACTGCTTTGACATTGAGAGGAATACTCTTTTAACTAATTTAGAGGATATAATCTCCTATATCCGAGAGGTGAGAAAAGAAAGTAGCAGCTCACAAGCTGGACTGTTTGGTGAAGGCTTTACCTTTAATCAGGGATCAACTGCTCTAGAGTTAGAGCCAGCTCCACCAGCTGATGCTAAGGATAAGCTGGCCTGGGAAAAAGAGCTTCTGGGTCTATATGTTTCTGAGCATCCTCTTCAACTAGCAGCAGCTAAGATAGCTTTAGCACAGCCAACTCCAATTAAGGATATCTTGGCTGAGAAGTCTAACGTGAGGATGTACCGCTTAGCAGGGATGATTAGTAGTGTTAAGTCAATTATCACTAAAACTGGAAAGCCGATGGCTTTTGTAAAGATTGAGGACACAACAGGAACTATGGAGCTGGTTATCTTCTCTGACCTATTTACTGCATATCAAAGCCTCTTTGTAGAGGGAAAGATAATGGTTGTTGTTGGAAAGCTCTCCTTTAGAAATGGAAGTACTTCACTGATAGCGGATAAGGTTAAGGAGCTTTGACAAGTGTATACATATGAATTGATTTAAACAATCTGAAATGTTTTAATTTAAGAATATGATCCCTCTTGAAACGACAACTTTAAAAAACGGAGTTAGAAATCATATCCAATTTTTGGTTACCATCCAGATTTTTTTCGTTGCAGTTCTATATTCATTTTATAGATCAATCGATTCCAGCGAAGTAGTTGCTAATAATGTCGGAAATAACTGGGGAGTTGGTGTTGCTTTTTGTATTTTGAGTTATCTTTTAGTTAGTTTTTTGTCTGAAAAAAATGTAAAGTTTTTTGCTTGGATTCAAGGACTACTAGCTATTAATCTTCTCGCATTTATTTTTCCGATTATCATTGTGATAGTTACCGCGAATAACTCCCTAGAATTCAATATTCAATGGGTTTTTACAATAGTAAATTGGGTTTTCATCGCTAGCTTATACGTTTCTTTATATTTACCGATTATCATCACAGTTTTGATAACAATAATGATATTTATCACCTTACTTACGGACCGGAAGATTGAAAATTTATAGTTCCTTAGCTAATACGGTCTCTTTCATTTTCGTAGTCATCTTTTTATTACTATGACAAAAGACGGCAATTTTGACAATGAATTTAAGAAGGGGTAAAATGGTATCAACGGCTAAGATAATTTTATGAAAGACATCGAAAAACTTCTCACTATTGAGGAAATCGCCGATATATTACGAGTACATACTCGTACAGTTACTCGGTATATTGAGTCTGGTCGGTTAAAGGCATCCAAGCTCGGCGTTTGGCGAATCAAGCAGTCTGATCTCAACGCCTTTCTTGAGGAGACCAGTAATGTAAAAAAGAAACATAAAAAGTAGTTAATTTACATGGAAGACAAAGATATAGTAAAAATATTTCTGGATACCCAAGAGTGGCAAACTTTTGAATGTAAACGAGCCGCAATTAAACCAGCTGATCTTTTGGAAACAGTGGTCGGTTTAGCTAATGCAGACGGTGGTTTTATAGTAGTTGGTTTAGAAGATCCGGCTAAAGCTCAAGGAGACAAACGGCTTCTAGGAATCAGCGAAAATCCTGATAATGTTTCTGATTTTCTTAAACTGATTGATAAGGAGATTGAGCCACCACTTATACTATGGGGAAAATTCGAGCTCGATATTACCAATGTTCAAGGACAGGCAGATAAGCTACTAGTACTCAATGTTAAAAAGAGTAATGATGTTCACTCACTTAAACGAGGCGATACCTTTGTTAGAAAAGGGAGACAAAATGTAAAGATTGGTTCGACAGAAATAATGCGCCTTAAATACGAAAAAGGTGCAATTAAGTACGAGAGTGAAAAATCCGGCACCACTTCCCTTGAAAATTTAGATCACGAACTTCTCGCCCAGTATAAAAAGGATACTTCAAGTACAAGTTTGGATGACTGGCAGTTTTTGAAAGATAACGGCCTAGCCGTCAGTGGTAACGGTAAATATGAACTGACTAAAGCCGGACTATTACTTTTCGGGAAGAATCCCTCTGTCGCCTTAACAAGTAAATGTGGAATAAAGGTTTCTCATTATTACGGCACAAAGCCAACTTACACCGGCAAGCCAAACTTTGTTACCCGTCCATTCACTATCGAAGGACCTCTGATGAAGCAGATTGAACAAGCTGTTGAGTATTTTCGGGGAATCGTGAAAAGCTCACCTCCAAAATTAAGCGGAGCTTCTTTCAACCCCACCTTTCTGATACCAGAATGGGCATTTCAAGAAGCAATAACCAATGCTGTCATACATAGGAATTATTTCGTGCAAGATGACATTCAAGTGCGGTTTTTTGATAATCGTGTTGAAGTTGAGAGTCCTGGAACTTACCCTGGCCATATCACTATTGAGAATATTAGAGCCGAGCGTTTTGCTCGTAATCCTTTAATCCTACGAACGTTGAACCGTTTTCAGACGGCACCCAACCTTGATATTGGCGAAGGGGTTGATCGTATGTTTAAGGTTATGAAAGAGCAAAATCTATATGAGCCATTGTTTTTCCCGCCGACACTAAGACCGAACTCAGTCCTACTCTTACTTCTCAATATGCACAAGATTGAATACTGGGATACCGTCAGTAAATATCTTAATGAGAATTACCGAATTATTAATAAAAAGGCACGGGAGATAACAGGGGTTAGTGATGTCTTGAAAATGTCCCGGTTATTGCGTGGCTGGGTTGATAAAGGTTTGTTAGAAAAAATTGGTAAGGCTAAAAAGGACAGTTATTACAGGAAGCCCGGCCAAGAGATTCCCAAAGGTTTATTTTCAAGGGGGGTTGATAATAAACCAGACAAAGGCATTTCCTCCTCTTAAACTGGGCACTTTTGAGTTATTTTATTTTCATGGCTCAACAAATGACTAGATCGTGATCTCTAAGCTCAGTGATAGTCTTTTCCTTTTTAATTAGTGAATCTCTGTGTAGAAGAAGTACGTATCAGTATCAGCTTTGACACTAATACCTATAGTCATTTATACTTTGTCTATATGTTAGAGAGTTTTTTAAATTCATTTCTAAGTTTTATGACCTTAGCCGGTCACATTGGTTTAGTTGTTTTTTTTGTTTTGTATCTCTTCTATAGGAAGACTGATTGGGTTAACTCCTTACTAAACTTCTTAGCAGATAAAGCTATACTCCTTAGCTTTTTGTTAATGCTCTCTTCAATGATTGGCAGTCTAGTCTACTCAGATATTATTGGATATATTCCCTGCCTTCTATGTTGGTACCAGAGAATCTTTATCTACTCAATGACCTTTATGTTTGCCACTGCTCTAGTGGTTAAGGATAAGGTCTACTCAAGAATTTATGGTCTTGTCTTAGCAACTGCCGGTGGTCTAATCGCCCTATACCAGTACTATCTTCAGATGAGCGGAAAAGACTCTTTAGCTTGTGAGATTGGTGGTAGTATCTCCTGCTCTGAGATCTATACTCTTTCTTTTGGTTACATAACTATTCCGTTAATGGCTTTAACGGTTTTTGTTTTTGTTATATTGTTACTAGTAAATAAGAAAAGAGCTTAATATGTTTACTAGACTAACAACCAGTACAACTAGACACCCCTTATAGGAAGGAGTTCTTTATATAAGCCCCTTCCTAGGAAGGGGCTTATATATATGGCATACTAATTAATATAAATCTATGAAAGAAGAAAATATAAGACACACACTTTCTCACCTGTTAGCAGCGTCAGTAAAGGAGTTGTATCCGGATACGAAGTTGACTCTTGGTCCGGCAGTTGAAAATGGTTTTTATTATGATATGGAGTTTACCTCCCCTATCTCCGATACTGATCTTGGTAGAATTGAGAAAAAAATGAAGGCACTCTTACCAAGCTGGAAAGAGTTTTCAAGTAGAGTGGTTAGTTATGATGAGGCTTTAGATATCTTTAAGGATAATCCATATAAGCTGGAGCTGGTTAAGGAGATTAATGATAGAGGTGAAGAGATAACCTTATACACCTGTGGCGGGTTTACCGATCTATGTCGAGGTGGGCATGTTGAGTTTCCTAGTAGCGAGATTTCTCCTGAGGGGTTTAAATTGGATAAGACAGCTGGGGCATACTGGCGAGGAGATGAGAAGAATAAGATGTTAACTCGGGTTTATGGCTTAGCCTTTAGTAGTAAAGATGAGCTAGAAAAGTTTATCGAGGTTAGAGCTGAGGCGGTAAAAAGAGATCACCGAAAAATTGGTAAGGAGCTGGATCTATTTGTTTTTAGTGAACTGGTTGGTCCAGGACTACCCTTATGGACTCCAAGAGGTACGATTTTAAGAAATGAGCTGGATAGTTATGTTTGGGAGTTAAGAAAAAAACAGGGCTACTCTCAGGTAGATATCCCCCACATTACCAAGAAGGAGTTGTTTGAAACTAGTGGTCACTGGGAGAAGTTTGGAGATGAGTTGTTTAGGGTTAAGAGTAGAGAGGGTCATGAGTTTGCAATGAAGCCAATGAACTGCCCTTTTCATACTCAGATTTTTGCCAGAACTCCTCATAGCTACAAGGATATGCCAGCAAGGTATGCTAACACTACCAAGGTGTATCGAGATGAGCAGACTGGAGAGCTTCACGGTATCTCTAGAGTTAGGTCTATTACCCAGGATGATGGTCATGTTTTTTGTCGAGAAGATCAAATTGATGAAGAGGTGGATAAGATCTGGAGTATTGTTGAGGCATTTTACTTTGCCTCAGGGTTTGAGATTGTGCCAACTCTAAGTATTCATGACAAGGATGATATGGGTAAGTATCTTGGTTCTCTTGATACTTGGGAGAGTGCAGTTAGTAAGCTAAGGAGTATTGTTAAAAAGCGTGGTCACGAGGTTGTTGAAGCAAAAGGAGAAGCAGCTTTTTATGGACCAAAGATAGACTTCATAAGTAAGGACTCTCTTGGTAGGCAGTGGCAGGTAGCAACAATTCAGCTGGATATGAACATGCCAGAGAGATTTAACTTAAGCTGTATCAATGAAGAAGGAGAAAAAGAAAGAATCTTTATGATTCATACAGCGGTAATGGGCTCTGTTGAGAGATTTATCTCAGTCTTAATTGAGCATACCTATGGAAAGTTTCCAGTTTGGATGAATCCTTCTCAAGTAAGGATACTGGCGGTAAGTGAAAAGTTTCAGGATTATGCAATGAAGATAGCTGATGAGTTAAGAGAGAATAATATCCGAGTAGAGATTAGTACTCCAAACGAGACTCTTGGCAAGAGAATTAGAAAGGCTCAGACAGACAAGGTTCCTTATATCTTGGTGGTTGGTGAGAAAGAAGTTCAGAGTGATACGGTTTCTGTTCGTCACTACCGCGATGAGGATCTTGGTAGTATGAGTAAAGATGAGTTTACTCAGAGGATTCTTAAAGATATTAAGATGAGAGTTTTCTAGGTTACTTGAGTTGTTGGTGATTGTTTGATAAAATTACTTTATTAAGCTAGGGCATAGCCCTTTATTCTAATTTTACTATGACTATAAACTGGTACGGAGAAGGATGTTTTAAGATTACCGAGGGTGGAGTAACTATGCTAGTTGATCCGTTTGATAAGGATACTGGGTTATCTATCCCCCGCTCTAAAACTGATATTGTTTTAAAAACAATCACCAAGGCGGTGACAGTTGAGGATGATAAACCACTTGGTGGTTTTGCTGATGACTCTTTTGTTATTAACGGGCCTGGCTCTTATGAGGTTAAAGGTGTTGGTATTACAGGTTGGCAGTTAGTAAAAAACTCTAATGAGAAGGAGTCTAAAGCTGTTTATAGAGTTAAGTTTGGTGACCTGGTCTTGGGTTTTCTTGGGCATATCAGCGAGTTTAATGACGCAGAGATTATTGAGGAGTTAGATGAGATTGATATCTTATTCATTCCCGGAGGAAACGCCCCGTATATTAGCCAGGAGGTAGCGAGTAAGTTAATTAGACAGATTGAGCCAAGGCTGATAATTCCAACTCACTATGCAGTTCAGGGATTAAAAAGAAAGGCGGATAATACCGAGTCTTTTGTTAAGGCGGTTGGAGCTAAAGCTGAGCAGGTGGATAAGCTTTCTATTAAAAAGAAGGATCTACCAGAGAAGACTGAGATTAGAATATTTACCCTATGATTAACAGATTGCGAGAAAAAACACCAAATCAAAAGTTAAAGATAATCATTGTTTCAACAGTTGTCTTTAGTTTAATTGGCTTTATTCTCTGGTTACCATACCTTGAGAGTGTGATTGTTTCTGCTTCTTATCAGTCATCAGAAAAACCCTCTCTAGCTGAAACTTTTCAAGGAAATGTGGTAAGCTCATTGAATACTGATTTTACTTCTCTTTTTGATGGAATCAAGGGAGTGTATTTTAATGTATTTAATCAGATTAAAGGAGCCTATACTCAGACTAATGAGATAAATATTGAATAGATATATGGAAGAAGAGAATTTCAAAAAACAAGAGATTACCGAAGAACTCAAAGACTCATACCTTGCCTATGCAATGAGTGTTATTGTTGCCCGAGCTCTTCCAGACGTCAGAGACGGATTAAAGCCAGTTCAAAGAAGAATCCTCTGGGGAATGTGGGAGACTAACACTAAGAGTGATGGGAAGTTTAGGAAGTCTGCTGATGCAGTTGGTTATGTTATGGGTACTTACCACCCTCATGGTGACTCCTCAATTTACCAGACCATTGTTAGAATGGTTCAGGACTTTAGCTTTAGATACCCACTCTGCCTTGGTCAGGGAAACTGGGGATCAATTGATGGTGATGAAGCTGCAGCTCATCGATATACCGAGACTAAACTAAGTAAAATCTCTGAGATCTTATTATCAGACATTGAGAAGGATACTGTTACCTGGATTGATAACTATGCTAATACGAAAAAAGAGCCAACTGTTCTTCCTACTGCAGTTCCCAGTTTACTTTTAAATGGAACAGCTGGTATTGCGGTTGGTATGGCAACAAACATTCCTCCTCACAACTTAACTGAGGTGGTTGATGCAACTATTCACCTAGCGGAAAATCCAAAAGCCGGAGTTGAGGAGCTGGTTGAGTTTATCAAGGGACCAGACTTTCCAACTGGTGGAGTTATTTATAATAAGAAGGATGTTTTAGAGGCATATACTACTGGCAAGGGCCCTATTACCATGCGTGGAGTTACCGAGATTAAAGAGAAAAAAGGTGGTAAGGGTTTTGAAATTGAGATTACCCAGATCCCCTATCAGGTTAATAAGTCTGATCTGATTATAAAGATTGCTAAGCTGGTGACTGATAAGAAGATTGTTGGTATTAGAGACATAAGGGATCAGACCAACAAAGAAGGAATCAGTGTTGTAATTGAGTTAAAGAGTGACGCTGCTCCTCAGAAGATAATCAATCAGCTATACAAGTACACTGATTTGCAGAAGAACTTTAATGTAAACATGGTAGCTTTAGCCTTCCAAAATGGTGGTCTTCAGCCTCAGTTAATGTCTCTTAAAGATATACTAGATGCCTTTTTAGTTCACCGAGAAGAGGTGGTGAGGAAAAGAGCTGAGTATGAGTTAAGAAAAGCTAAGGAGAGAGCCCATATTTTAGAAGGTCTAGTTATTGCTCTTAGTGTTATTGATAAGATTATCGAGGTTATTAAGAAATCTAAGAATAGAGATGATGCCAAAGTTAACTTAATGAAGAAGTTTAAGCTTACGGAGATTCAATCTAATGCTATATTAGACATGAGGCTATCAGCCCTAGCTGCGCTTGAGAGACAGAGGGTTGAAGATGAGCTTAAAGAAAAGATGAAGTTAATTGCTTCTTTAGAAGCCCTACTAAAAAGTGCTAAAAAGATCCTAAGCTTAATTGTTGAGGAGTTAAAAGAGATTAAGGAGAAGTATGGTGACGCTAGGAAGACTAAAGTTGTTTCTGGTGGATTAAAAGACTTTTCTGATGAGGACCTAACTCCAAAGGAGGAGACGATAATTACCATGAGTAAGTCTGGAAATATAAAGAGAATTGCTCCAAGTAGTTTTAAAATTCAAAATCGTGGAGGTAAGGGGTTAATTGGTTCAGATGTCTCTGATGAAGACTTCTTAACTGAGTTAATATATACCAATACTCATGACAACATCTTGTTCTTTACTGATCAGGGTAGGGTTTTTCAATCTAAGGTTTATGAGATTCCTCAGGCTAGTAGAACTGCCAAAGGTAAGCCGATTCACAACTTCCTAGATATTCCCTTAGAAGAGAGTGTGAATGCAGTTATCACCTTCCCTAGTGATGAAAAAGAACAAAAAGGAAAGTTCTTAGTTATGGCAACCTGTGATGGAGTTATTAAGAAGACTCCTCTTAGTGATTTTAATCATATTAGAAAGAGTGGCATTGTTGCTTTGAAACTGAAAAAGGGAGATATCTTAAACTGGGTTAGTCTTAGTGGTGGTAGTGATGAGATAATGATGATTACTCAGCAGGGTCAGTCAATTCGTTTTAAAGAGAGCAATGTCCGAGCAATGGGTAGGTCAGCCTCTGGAGTAATGGGAATGAGATTAAAAAAGACCGACAAAGTTAGCTCAATGAATATTGTTAATACCAGTGATGATAAAAAGAAAAATCTATTAGTGGTAATGAGCAATGGTTATGGAAAACAGACTCCTTTAAACCAGTACAAAGTTCAAAATCGTGGAGGTAGTGGAATTAAGACTGCTAACGTTACTAAAAAGACTGGGATTGTTATGGATGCGAGAGTTATTTGTGAAGAGGAGGAGTTGATTGCTCTAAGCGCTAAGGGGCAGATAATCAGAACTGATATAAGCTCAGTTAGAACTGCTGGTAGAGCTACCCAAGGAGTAAGGATAATGAACGTTGCCGGTAATGACTCGTTAATTGGAGTTATCTGCTTTTAAAATATTCCAGTCTTGTGATAAACTTGTAGGTATATATGAAACTATCAAAAAATCAGATTCTTTTAATCTTTGCTGGAGTTGTAATTGTAGTTGTTGGATTCTATTTAGTCTTTTCTAACTTAAGAAGAAGTAATGTTGCGGTTACAGCCAATCTAGAGGTTTGGGGGGTGTTTGATTCTGAGAAAGCAATTAACGACTCTTTAATTGCTGACTTTGTAAAAGCCAACCCGGATGTTGCAATTATATATAAACAGAAGAATCCTCTTACCTATGAAGAGGAGCTGGTTAATGCTCTAGCTTCTGGAACTGGGCCGGATATCTTTATGGTAAAGAACACTTGGATTCCAAAGCATGGAAACAAACTGATTCCTCTTGGTTTTGATAACCTACCAATTGAGAGAGTTAGAAGTCTTTTTCCAAAAGTTGTTGAAAGTGATTTTGTTAGAGGTGATGGCACCTATGCCCTACCACTATATATTGATACTTTAACTATGTTTTATAATCAGGACTTGTTTGATAAGGCGGGTATTGCTGAACCACCAGCTACTTGGGAGGAGTTAACTGCTGACTTGCGGAAGTTAACCCTCTTTAATCAAAGAGGTGGAATTGTTACCGCCGGAGTAGCGATTGGTGGTAGTGAGAAAAATATCAATAAGGCAGTTGATCTTCTCTACTTAATAATGCTTCAAAACAAGACTCCAATGATAACTGGTAACAGAGCAGACTTTGCTAGAGGTGGCGGTGAAGAAGCGGTTAACTTTTATACTCAGTTTACCCGCTCTAATAGTAGCTTTTATACCTGGGACCCTACTCTACACTACTCTATTGATTCTTTTGCTCAGGGAGATGTTGGAATTATCTTTAACTATGGCTATCAGTTGTTTAACATTCGGCAGAAAAATCCATTCCTGCGAATTGGTATTTCTCCAATGATTCAGAAGGATTACCTTAAACCAGTTAACTATGCAGACTACTGGGGGTTAGGTGTTTCTAGGAGTAGTAGTAATCCTAGTGTTTCTTGGCAGTTTATTCTAGAGTCAACAACCAACCAGGATGTCTCTACTAAATATCTAAATGCTGCTCAGAGACTTCCAGCTCTAAGATCGGTAATCTCCGCCATTCCTGAAGATACTGAGATTGGTATCTTCACTAGACAGGCCTTAACTGCTGTTAGCTGGCCTCAAGTTGACCCTACCGAGAATGATTTAATCTTCTCAGATATGATTGATAACATAGTTAATGGTAGAGCTACGGTTAAACAGGCCTTAAACCAGGCAGAGACTCAGATAAACTCCCTTATAATTAGAAGACAAGGTCAATGAAAAAGATAATTATCCTATCCTTTATCTTTCTAGGAGTTCTGGGGTTTACAGCAGAAGTGAGGGCTGATTACTCTCCTGAAGCATGTATTGAGGCAGAAGGAGAAAATGTTAGTAATAATGGATATAACTTTGGTTGTAGGTTTGGTAATTATGGCTTTGAGTTAGAAGAGTATACTTGCCTTAACTCGCTGGTTCCTGATATCTATACTAGTGATGAATCTACCTGGTTAAACAGTTGTAGAGAAGGTTTTAATGATGGCGAAGAGATTCTTCTTAGAAATATTGATAAATTCAAAAATGAACTTGATCCTCCATATAATGATCTAGATATAGAAGATATTTACAATGTTTGTAACAACTATGGTGGAGCAAATAACTCAAAAGTTGCCGGTTGTTTAAAGGGTTACTTCATTTTTGTAAATAATCCCAAAGATATACCCCATACGAATAATGGAATAACTTCTTCCTCAGATTTTTGTTTAAATTCTGAGTATAATCTATTTACTTCTGATTCTGGAGATATTGCTTTAAATAATGGTTGTTTAGCTGGTGCTAATAGAGCCGCTACTTATTACTATAAAAACCTACCTGGCTATCCAATGCCAGGTGACTCAGTTAGGGCACTAGCCGCAGACAAAGACAACTGTGGTCTTGTGAGTAGTGCTAGTGACGAGCTAAGAGCAGCTTATGAAGGAGCTTACCTACTTGGCTGTGCTAGGCAGGACAGCTATAATATTCCACTTATTGGTACTTGTAAGGATGGGGCTGATAGTAGCTTAGATCCCAATGTTCGTCCTAGGGTGGGTTTTTCGTTTGAGAATGATATTGGTAATAAGATTACTTCCTATGGTAATGGCTACACTGACGGTTGTTTACTTTCTTACAATTTAGAAATTATTGAAGATGATGCAGAGCTACTACCTCCTCCTACAGGTGGTGGTCTTGTTCCTGACTGTAAACCCTACTTACCACCAAGCGACCCTAGATCCTGTGGCTTACCAGAAGCAGTTGAGTTAATAAATACCATTATTACCGAGTTACAAAAATACTCCTTTATCTTAGCTGGAATCTTCATTCTTTATGGAGGATTTTTAATCATGACCTCTGGTGGAAGTACTGATAGAGTTTCCAAAGGAAAAAGCGCTATTCAGATAGCGGTTGTTGGAATAGTTATTGTATTAGTAGCAGTCTTAATTGTTAAGGGAGTGTTTCAGCTTCTGGGTGTTAGAAATGTTGACTTTATCCCTACTGGTGCAGATGAAAGTGTACTATAATATATCTATGCTTAAATATCTATTACTTTTACTAATTCCTGTTAGAAGTTACGCTGAGGAGATTAATCTAAATAACTTAGATCCTCTTAAGGGAGCTAATGTCTTAGAGATTATAAGTGGGATTCTGGAGTTTTTAAGACTGGCTGCAGCAATTGTCTTACCAATCATGGTTATAGTTGGTGCCTACTTTATCCTGTTTTCTGCTGGTACTCCGGAAAAAGTTAAAAAAGGTAGAGATACTATCCTCTACTCTGTAATTGGGTTTATAATTATCTTAATGGCTGAAGGAATTGTTGCTATTGTGCAAAGGATCCTTCTTACCTCATAATACTACGTATGAAAAAAATACTAATCTTATCGTTACTAGTTCCAGTCTTATTATTAAGCTTTGGTAATTTGGCTCTAGCTCAAGATGGTTCAGACACCAATCCTAGTTCTGATGCATCTCTCGCTGATGGCTCAGACACCAATCCAAGCTCTGGTTCTCCTAACATAGACTCACCAGAGAAGATATTAAGGATAATTGAGAGAATTGGTAACTGGATGTTTACCTTCTTGCTAGCCCTTGCAGTTTTAGTGATAATCTATGCAGCCTTCCTTTACCTAACCAGCCAAGGAGGTGATAAAGTTGCTCAGGCGCATAAAACTATTCTTTATGCGGCTGTAGCTATAGCAGTAGCAATGTTAGCAAAGGGTTTTGTTAAGTTAGTTGAATCATTAATTAGTTAAAATAAACAAAAACATGAAGAGATATTTATTAGCATTAAGTTCACTTCTATCTATTCCGGGTTTAGCTTTTGCTCAATCTGAGTTTAGAGAAGCACCGGAGTTACTTCCTGATGGTGCATATAGCTTACTGGATATAGCTGATAGTGTAACCAACTGGATGTTTACCTTCCTAATGGTTCTCGCGGTTGTCTTTATAATTCTTGCAGCTTACAAGTACCTTACCTCTCAGGGTGGTGACGGCGTTAAAGAGGCTCACAAGATGCTTGCTTATGCAGCTGTTGCTGTAGCGGTAGCCTTATTAGCCAGAGGATTTGTAAGAGCAGTGGAAACTATTGTCGGATCTGGTCCAACTGCACCGGCTACGACAGCTTCTACTCCTACTACACCCTCCCCTACTACCCCGACTGTAGTTACTCTTGACGCAACCCTAGGACTTTCTGTTGCTCTCTGCCCAGATGGGTATAGGCCAGCTGTTTCCTATTATAACGATGATGTAGGACTTAAAGACTTTCCTAACACACAAACCTGTACTCCAATAGCTACTGGTGGTTGTAATCGAACAGATCTTAGTGGAGAAAACTACGAGTTACATCTTCAGTCCTGCCCTAACGGAACTTTATCCCAAGTAACAGTAAATGTCTTTCCATAATGAAAAAATTATTATCAATCGCAATATTAGCCCTAACACCCGTAATGGTATCAGCTCAGGCCTCAGTTCCTTCAGCTGATGATACTATTTTAGCTGGTGGCTTAGGAGGAATAGAGCTCTTAATCATCCGAATTGCTAACTGGATGTTTACCCTCTTACTAGTTTTAGCTGTTCTCTTCATTATTCTAGCTGCGTATAAGTACCTTCTATCTCAGGGTGGTGACGGCGTTAAAGAGGCTCATAAGATGCTTGTTTATGCAGCTGTAGCAATTGCTGTTGCCTTCTTAGCTAGAGGAATAGTGTTTGTTGTTGAGCAGTTAGTTTCTAGCGGTGGTTCTTCTGGATCCTCTATCTATTACAATGATGGAACTAGAAGTGGTGGAGCTACTATCAATGATGATAATATAACCATCCGAAGAAGAGGATCAAACAGTGATGTTCAGGTAAGTTTTCCAAATCCCCTCCAGTGAATAAATATCCCCAGATTTATCTAATTGGCGTGCTATAATAAATACATACTAAAGGTCGGTTAAAACCTTTTATCAATTACATAAAATGAACAAACTAAAATCAATCGTCTATACAGCCCTAGCCTTTGCCCCTGTAGTGGCACTAGCTCAGAGCATCAACATTCCTGCTTCTGAAGTTCCTCAGGGAATAACTTCATTTGGTGGCTTTCTAGATGTTTTTGCAACTTTAATTAGCTGGATATTCACCCTACTACTTGTTATCGCCGTTATCATGATTCTTTATGCCGCCTTCCTTTATCTAACTGGAGGTGGAAATGATGACAAGATTAAAAAGGCTCACTCAACAATAATCTACGCAGTTATTGCAATCGCAGTAGCCTTTTTAGCTCAGGGTATATCATTTGTTGTTGCCGAGCTACTTCGATCTGGAGGAGCTGGAACCTAGAGATACCTGAGTACGATGAAAAACAAAAAAGCCCAAAACTGGGCTTTTTTGTTTTCTAGAACAATCCTAAAATCATCAGAATTTCTCTAGAAAAGGTTGGGGCCCAGGACATCTTGCGACGCCCCGGGCTCACCAATGCGACTCTACGGGCCGTATCTCATCGACACGACCATACTTCCCCCTAGCGGGAAACCCTCTACCCCACTGAAGGAGTAGAGGAAATCTCCGCCCACCGGAACTTTGGTGAACGAAGTGATTCTCAGTGATGGCACTTTCATGCCCTGAGAATCAAAGACCTCCCACACCACCGTGGACTCGTGAGTGGGGATCTTGACCAGGATGTCAGCTTCAAGCCGACCCTCCTGATCCAGACGCAGGTAGCGCGTTCGCTTCCGTGCGTCCATCGAGAGGGTTATCACCTCCCGAATGATCTTCCTCTCCCTAAAGACTTTGCCCTTTTTGGGGGACGTTGTCTCCTCGATCGAGGGGATCTCCAGAGGAGGCATGTTGGACCCTCCCCCGTTTCTTGCGCCGAAGATAATGGCGGTTGTTGAGACCGCAATTATCAACA
>Ga0210057_1000658_pt1 | contig 56326 bp, 64 predicted proteins | sample CryGeyCG2114_010_2_FD_183968 | JGI IMG/M metagenome (GOLD analysis project Ga0210057, IMG submission 183968) | Groundwater microbial communities from aquifer - Crystal Geyser CG10_big_fil_rev_8/21/14_0.10 (SPAdes) (version 2) | ecosystem: Environmental > Aquatic > Deep subsurface > Groundwater ...
TACTATGTTGCCGCCTTGTTTGGGAGGATATTTCTCTACACTTGATACAAGATATGGGTTTGATCAAGTTTCTTCTGAGTTGATAATAGGGAAGAATTATACATTTGATTTCATGGTTTATCCGGAAGCGAACTTAACAGTAAAACCAAGTAAAAGAGTTTATGGTCCTCATCTTTCAGATACCCAAGCAAATATGGCGAGTGCTCCTGACTTTGATAGAGATTGGAGAAATGACATGACTTCGCCTGATGCGTTTGTTTCTCTAATGCAAGATGAAAAAGTGTTAATAATTTTAACTAAGATTATTGATGGAGTTCCTTCTGATAAATATATTAAATTTACAGAGTTAGACTATCCAAATACATCAACTGAGTTAGAACTTACTCCAGGATACTATAGTGTTGAACTAATTAGTACTTTAAGTTTGGGAGAAAATTATTCTAGACCAAACATATATATGCCTGAAAGAACTTATGAAGATGTGGGCGCCATTATGGGTGTTGGAGGAGAAGATATTACAATAGATGAAGTGTTGATAAATGGTTCAATGTATTTAGGAGGAATAACTCTTGATGATACTAAGTTACCATATGTTTATTTAAGCGCAGAAGATATTGCTTCTGATAAAGAATTGTTTATTTTCTATCCTGCGATAAATCCAGATAGATTAAAATTTGTTCAAGACTTTGATGGATTGGATAAAGTTCAAAAAGCGGGAGAAGACTATCCAGATTTATTCAAAGCAATGGTAGTAGAAAAATAAATTTTCTTAATTTTTTAGTTTATTGGCTTGTTCAAAAATAATAACTCAAGCTGCTTGTTTGTATTGTTTTAAGAACGCTTCAAGATCAGGTAGCTTATTTTTTTTGAAATCTTTACTTATTGCACTAATGGTTTGATAATCAATCGATCTTTTACCATCTTCGCTTTTTCTTGAGTTAAGAATTAGTTCTTTTACCATTGGTAAGTATTCTAAACTGGCAAGTTTTGATACATTATCGAGGTGCTTCTCTGCTCCAATGTATTTCAAAAGTGAAGGAATATCTGTTTTTTTTATGTGGCTGTATGTGTCTGGTTCTAATTCCTGTGCAACTTGTTTTTTATGAGAATCAATGTGGAACTTCTTATAAGTATCAGGAGTAAATTCATCTTCTAATTCATAGATAAGATTTCGCATATAGTCTCCGTTAACATTATAGAATTTCTTTGTAAGCTTTTTCAAGAATTTATCATTCTTAATGCCTTTAATATCTCCTTCAACACTACTTTTTAATTCATTAAGAACGGCTGTTTCATAGTCTTTTGTAATGTCTTTTGCAAGGAGATCTTTTAATTTTTCATGCCCTTTAGGGTTACTCTTTGAACTTAGAAGACTGAAATTAAGTTCATCAGTCCCTTCGCCTCCAAGGTGTTTCATTAAATTTTTTGTAAGAATGTATTGATGTTTTGTGTCTAGAGTTTTAAGGGTGTTTGAATAGCTCTCAGTTCTTCGCTCTAATTCTTTGATGTTTTTCTCCATCTTTTCTGTGAATTCATCTTTTTTATCAGCCATTTTATCAAAACTCCTAATGCGATACTACTAATATATTATTAATATCTGATTGACTAGTAAGTACAATATATAAAGTTTTCTTTAAATGAGCTGCACTAAAAATACAAAAATTTAAATATGCTGTCAGATAAATTCTCTTTAAATGGGTTGACTTTTAGTTGACTTTTCATACTCGGTGTTGATGTTTATGGCCAAAACTAAAAAAACTAACAAGAAAAGTAACCTTGATGAATCTTTTACTGATGTTCCAGATGAAGCAAAGGAAAAACTTGAACAAATTAAATCAAAAATAGAAAGTTTCAAGGATAAAGTTTTGAAAAGGTTTGAAGATCACATTCTAGGGATCACATTGCTTCCTCCAAGTAAAGATGAGGAAAAAAGAGATAAGATAAATTTGCTAGTTCTTGTTGATGATTCTGATAGTACAAAAATGACTAAAGATGAATTAAGAGATAAAATTTCATCAATAGTTTCTGAAACTGCAAAGAATGTGGATGAATCTCTAAGTCCTGATACTTTGTTGCTAACTGATTTGTGGCAAAGCTGTTATGATGCTAAATATGATTTGCTTCAAATGATTGCAACTTCTGCAATTATTTTTGACAAAGGTATGATGGCTGCAATAAAACTTTCTGAAGTTCATAAAACAATGGTTCTGAAAAAATTTGAAAAATATATTGTTTCTTATGTTCTTGCGGGTAGTCTTGTACAAGGAAAAGCAACGCCTGAGTCAGATATTGATGTTTTCTTAGTTATTGATGATACTGATGTCAAAAAAATGACTAGAACAGAGTTAAGAGATAAACTAAGAGCGATAATTATTGGGATGGGTATTGATGCTGGAAAAATGACTGGTATTGAGAACAAAATAAATATTCAAGTTTACATTTTGACTGATTTCTGGGAAAGTATCAAAGAAGCTAATCCTGTTATTTTCACATTTTTAAGAGATGGAATTCCTTTATACGATAGAGGAATATTTATGCCTTGGAAACAATTATTGCAAATGGGTAGAATAAAACCTAGTCCTGAAGCAATAGATATGTTTATGCATTCAGGAGACCAGATGCTTGAAAGAGTTAAGTACAAATTAAAAGAAATTGGAATGGAAGATTTCTTTTGGGCAGCAATTACAACAAGTCAAGCGGCGCTTATGTTATATGGTTTTCCGCCTCCAACTCCGAAAGAAACTCCAGAAACTTTGAGACAAATTTTCGTCAAAAAAGAGAAACTTTTAGAGGAGAAATATGTTAAAATTGTTGAGAAAGTTCTAAAAGTAAGAAAAGACATGGAGCACGGTACTAAAAAAGATATAGATGGGAAAGAAGTTGACGATCTATATACTTCAACTCAAGAATTTTTAGAAAGAATGAAAAAATTGTTTGAAGAAATTGATAGTTTAAAACAAAAACAAGAAGTTGAAAAGATATTCACGGAAACAATGGTTGCGTGTAGAGAAGCATTACGTTTAGAAGGATTAGATGATTTTAAAGAAACGGAAGTAGTTAGCTTGGTTGATAAACATTTAGTGAAAAAAGCAAAAGTTTATTCAAACGCCGCGGTTGATCTTAAAGACATAATAAAAGCAAAAAAAGAGCACGAAACTGCAAAGTTATCCAAGCCGGAAATTAATAAATCGATAAAAGAATCTAGAGCATTCATAAGAAACATTGTTGAATATATTCAAAGAACAAAAGCAAAGGAACTTGAATCTTCAAAGATAAGAGTTAAATATGGTGATAAAATTGGTGAACTTTTGGTTCTGAATGATGTTGTGTTTGTTATTAGCAATTTAGAATCTCCTGAGCAAGAAATAAGAAAGGGAAAAATTTCTGATAAAGGAACAGTGTCAGGTTTAAGTGCTTCTAATGCAGAGACACTAGAATCTGCATTAGCGAATACAAAAAACCTTAGAAAAGTATTTATTAATGAACCACTTTACAATAGCATAAAACAGATTTTCGGCGATAAAGCTGAATTGATTGTTGGATATTAATTTTTAATTTATTAAGGGGGGCTTTATGGAAACAGGATACAAAATTTCGGACATTATGACTAATGATCCAATAAAAATAAAACAAACTGAGACTGTACAAGCTTCTGCAAAAGTAATGAAGTTACACAATGTCGGAAGTCTTTTAGTGATGGAAGACTCTGAACTTGTAGGAATAGTTACTGAAAGAGATCTAGTTGCAAAGGTAGTGTGTGATGGTAAAGATGCCAAATTAGTAAAAGTTAAAGATATAATGACTGCTGCTAAGGACATGATTACAATTGATCCTGGCATGGATATTTATTCTGCAATGATGTTAATGAAAGAAAATGAAGTAAGAAGACTGCCGGTTATGTCAAAAGGAAAATTAGTTGGCTTGGTTACTGCGAAAGACATACTAAAAATACAGCCAGAATTGTTTGATTTAGTTGTAGAGTCATATGAATTAAAGGAAGAAGAAAGAAAACTGAATCTTCTAGATCAATAAGTATAGTGCGAAAAAACGCAAATCTTTATAAATTCTTTTTTATTTATTTCGTGAATGTCAGACGACTTACTTGATATTGTTAAGAAAATTCCTAAAGATAAACTGCCTAGTCACGTTGCAATTGTTCTTGATGGTAACAGACGATTTGCGAAGAGATTGAATCTTGATCCTTGGAAAGGTCATGAGTGGGGGGAGAAAAAAGTACAGAAGGTATTAGATTGGAGTAAAGAATTAGGAATTAAAGAACTAACATTTTATGCATTTTCTTTACAAAATTTTGACAGGCCAAAACAAGAGTTTGACTATATACTAAAATTATTTCTGACTGCGGCAGAAAAATTGTTTGATGATGAACGATTAGAGAAATACAATCTTAAAATAAGGTTTATAGGACGAATCAATTTATTTCCTGAAAAGATTCAAAAATTAATGAATAGAATAATGGAAAAAACAAAAAATAATTCAGATTATATTGTTAATTTCGCAATGGCTTATGGTGGGCGAGAAGAAATTTTAGATGCCGTTAAAAAAATTATCCCAGAAATTAAAGAAGGCACAATTAATAGTGATAATTTGTCGGAAGAAATGTTTTCTAAATTCTTGTATTTAGCTGATGAACCTGATTTGATAATAAGAACAGGAGGAGAAAAAAGAACTTCAAATTTTTTATTGTGGCAATCGTTTTATAGTGAATGGATATTCTTAGATAAGTTTTGGCCTGAATTTGAAAGAGAAGATTTTCTTAAGTGTATAATTGATTATACAAAAAGAGAAAGAAGAATAGGTAAATAAATTACTAAGAAAATAGAAAGTTTATTTTAATGATTCAAATGCTTTTAGAAACGTTAAATTCTTTTTCTTTAAACCTGCAATTGCTTTGTCAAGTGCATCTTTTGGTTTTTCGCTTCCTGTTGTTTCTACTATGAATTTTGGTTTTCCAACAAGAGGATGGCTTATGTTGTACGATGAAACACTAACTGCATCGTTGTTTCTAAGTTCATCTTTAAGTGCGTTACAAAATGTGTGGTCAGCATCTTCTAAGAAGAATGTTAACTTTTTGCTTGTATTCTCTAGAACGTTTATCTTCATAGACCTATGGAAATAAGTTTTATTTATAAAGTTAATTGTTTCTCTCGAGCAACCATCCACTTACATTGATGTATTCGATTGCTTGTTTGTGTTGAGGCATGGTTTTCTTTAATGGGTACATGAAGTGATATTTTCTTCTAATTGTATAATTCTTTTTTGAAATTAACTCTTGAATATATTGTTCGGTAGTTGTTTTATGCATTGTTATTACTGTGGGAGCCAAAAAAAGAGCTTTTTCAAGAAAAACAGTGTCAATATTTTTATTTTTTGTACCAAAAGGAGGATTTTGGATAACCAAATCTGCAGGAGTGTTAAAAAGCACTATATCTTCATTTAATATTTCGTACGTTCCATTAATCTCATAGAGGTTTTCTATATGTTTTAAGTTATTTTTTAGTATTTGAATTGCTTTTGAATCTTTTTCAACAAATAAGATGTGTTTTGCGCCCATTAAAAGGCAACCAATGCCGAGAATTCCAGTTCCTGCGCCTAAATCTATGATTGTTTTATCTTTGATTAAATTAAAGTTATTAGCGTCCCAGATAAGCTCGGCTGCAACATTACTTTCAGTAGAATATTGCTCAAGGTTAGTTGAGGCGTCCTTAAAAGAAGCTAATCTTGACAGTTCCACGGCTAGGGTTTTCTGAGTCATACATAGGATAAACAAAGGTTTATTTAAAAAGTTTGATGTGTTTTTGGTGAAATCACGGTAACAGTAATATTTATAAAAAAGGCTTTGTAACTCGATATGTAGATTGGCAAAACTAAGCATATTTGGACTTGGAAGTGAAACTGAAAAGTTGAAAGATATGCAGATTTCTGTAAAAAAAGCATTTGAATCTATTCGTGAAGAATTAAATGTTCATTTAGATACTATTAATCAAAATACAAGTGAAGTTCAATCAATTTATGATTATTTGGGGGAACTTGATTCAAAGATTGAGAAGTTGAGCGAGAGAATTGATGAGATGCAAATGTTCATTAATCCTGGATATGATACTAAGTTTGATGTTGAGTTAACGCATAGGGAACAAGAAGTTTTTTTAGTTTTATATGCTGAGACAAATAAAATCACTGCAAAAGATATTGCAAGAAAACTAGGATTTACAGATGAGATGGTTAATAGATATGTTTACAATTTAATCTCAAAAGGTATACCTATTCTTAAGCATTTTGTTGACAATCAACTATTTTTACATTTAGATTTAAAGTTTAAAGATTTACAAGCAAGAAAAAATATTTTGAAAATAGACGAGTCAATTTCTAAACAGTTATTAAGTGATAAAGCATTTTAGTTAATGCTTATTAGGAAACTATTTATAGGAGAAGCAATAGATTATTGTTGTGAAAAAACAATTGCGAAAAGAAGTTCAATCAGAATATTTCGAGTTTAAGGGTTTTTTATCATTTCTAATTTTACATGAATTAAGTATAGAAGAATTGACTGGAGAAGATCTAGCAAAAAAAATAGGTGCAAGAAAAGGAACTATTCTAACTCCAGGAACTATATATCCTGCTTTAAAAAAATTAAGACTTCAGAAGCTGATTAAATACAAGAGAGATGGACGAAAGAAGTTTTATTCTCTTAATGATTCTGGTAAAAAAGAATTACAAAATCTTTACATATTGTTTTCTAGATATTTTTATGGTTTAAAGAAATTCATTAAGAGAAGTAATCAATAAATTACTTAGTTTCGTATAGTTCTTTCATTTTTTCTGAGAATTTTGGTCTAATGTAGTTGGCCACTGTGACTTTATAATCTAATTCCCAGTCATTCTTTTTTTTGTTAAACTTTTTGTGACCAAGTTCTGCTGCAATTAATTTAAACTCATCAAGAACCTCTTGTTTACTTGATTTTTTGTGTTTATTTAGAAAGTTTTTACTCTCGGTATCTGCGTAATGTGATCTAATTATATGTGGATAAAAATGTTCTCCTGTGTACTTGTAAAGTATTTTTGAAAATACGTCTGAATGAAGAGGAAATCCATTAGAATTAGCAAACACAAAATCATTATTTTTCTTTTTCAACAAAATATTCTTAAACAGTTTAATATAATATTCAGGAAAGTCTTTAGTAACGTTTTGTGGGATGCCGTCCTTTCCTATGAATTTGAAATTAATTGCATTTCTTTTTATTGTTATATCTTTCTTTTGTAAAGTTGTTAGTCCTTTGTGGCCAAGATGTTTGTAATATTCAAGATGACCAACTCTAATTTTAGTTATTAATAATGCATAAAGTGCCAAATATTCAATTGTTTTAAATCTTTTAATGTCTTGTTCTAATTCGTTCAAGATGGTTGTGTATTTGGCTGAGAATTTATCAACAAGTTTAGCTTTTCTATTCTGTTCAAGATGTAATTTGTCTTCATTATATAGATATGTCTTTAATCCTGAGACATTATCATAGCTAACATCCCATTCGGTTAAATTATTATTATTAAATTTTAGATTCTTTGCAAATATTGAGAATCCGCCTCTTGCTAATTTTTTTCCATTGGGTAATATTTTAATTCTCCCGCCACCAATTTGATTTTCGGGGGTTATATGTCCTTTTAGAAAATCAGTTACAAAAGAGTCAACTAAGTGCTCAATTTTTTTATTCTGGGTATATAATTCAATTGCTTTTCTTGTCGAGTCAGTCATATCAGAAGTAACGATCCAATTCAAACCTTTTTTTGAATACTGTTTCAAGTCTTTCGTTTTTACTCTTTTTGTTCCATCAAGCAATTCATGTTTTTCAGACATGTTTTTTTCTTGATGTTTTGAGTTTATAAAATTGTTTAATTATCTAAAAATGACTTATCTAAAACTTTTAAGCAATTCTATTAATTTTAAGATTAACTTTTTTGATGAATTTTATCTATTGGTTACACAATATATTGTATTCACAATATATAGGACTTCCGATACCTTAAAAAGAATAAAAAAATATGTCTAAAATCTTTAAGCAATTCTAAAAAGATGTGTGTTGAAAAATTGTGTTAATAATTTACGTTTTGATTAAAAGTTTCAAACAGAATATTATAAATAAGTGCTGTGTCGAGGATAAAAACACTATAAGAATTAAATAATTAGAGTAGATCTAGGGGACTTCTAACATTTCTTTTGTGTTCAGAACTTACATGGGTATATATTTGTGTTGTTTGCAAATTGCTATGTCCTAACAATTCTTGAATCATTCTGATGTCATTTCCAGATTCAAGTAAATGTGTTGCGAAACTATGTCTTAATGTGTGTGGTGTTACTTTTTTATTAATTTTAGCTGTTTTTGCAGCATTAGTTACTATCTTTTGTATGTTTCTAGTTGTCAAAGACCCATTTCTTCCTGAAAAAACGTACGTTGAATTCTTTGAGATTTGCTTAAAGTTTTTAGATAACAAATCTGAGAGTATAATCATCCTATCTTTACTTCCTTTTCCGCTTCTAACCCAAGCGATCTTATCATCAAGCTCCAAATCTTTCCATTTTAATTTGGTTAATTCAGACACACGTAATCCTGAAGAATATAGTGTCATCATGATTAATCTGCTTTTTTCATTTCCAGCACATTCTAATAATCTCTTCACTTCCTCTTTTGTAAGTACGGTTGGAAGACTTGCTTTAATTTTTGGAGTTTTAATATTTGTAAATCCTTTATTATGTACTTCATTAAAAAAGAATAGAAGCGCAGATCTTGCTAAGTTAACAGTTCGCGCGGACGCTTCGCGTTCAGATATTAAATGAGCCAGATAACTTTTTACCTCATCAATTGTTATCTGTGAGGCCGGCCTTTCTGAGGTAAATAGTGCAAACTCCTTATTATACTTCAAATATGCTTCAATTGTTTTGGGGCTATACCCTCGAAGCTTGAGTTCGTTCACTAATTTTTGGATTTTTTCACCTCTTTTACCCTGTAAAAGTTCGCATAATGTATATTAGGCGAACTATGTCTATATAAATGTTGCGACAAGATGCTAAAAGTAATATTTATATAGATCCATGGAATTTCCAACTAAACAGTAATGGCAAATTTTTCAACAGTGGAAGGAGCACAATTATTTCTTAATTTGCACTTTAGGAGAAATTCTTTCGCATATGATTTTTTTAACACAGGAATTCATATTTATGAAGATTCATCAAAAATTAATCTTGAATTGAGATTAGATTGTCATTTATACACTCAAGCTAGTGTTGCTAAGATGCATTTATTATTTACAAGAGTGCCTGAGGCACTAGATGCCTTTAGAAACAAGAAAACAACTCAAACATATATTGATGAGTGCCTACAACTTAATGATAAGCTAGAAACCTTTTTTTCTCCTAATAAGAATGGAAAGCCAAATTTTCAGAAGCTAAGTGGTCAGGGGAGCAATACTTCAATTGAATTTAGTTTAAAGGACATTGCACTACAAAGCGATCAATTTAATGAGATGCGTGAAATCTACTTCAAAAAAATAAAATTGCCCGGAATTCCTACTGCAGTTGGCATAGATTCATATTTCTTTGGGAACAAGTATAATAAAAACGGACATGTTTTTTTAAAAGAAGAAAAAGAGTGTAAGAAATTATTCTTTGAATCCAAGGAAATTCTTTAGTTTTTGCTCAAACATTTTAACCAATATTCCAAGACAAAATCTTTAATAATTGCTTAAAGTTTTTAGATTCAAATAGTTCAAAAAAAAATCATAATTTTGGAGTTCCAGAAGGAGATGAATTCCAAAAGTTAAGTGAAATTAATGATTGTTCTGCTTGCTTATTTATATTAATTAATGACTCCTGAAATTGTTTTCCATCTTGAAGAACAGCTTTAGATAATGTCATTTCATCTTGTTCAATTTCTTGAAGTTTTTGTAAAATAATAACAACGTGATTTAAACTATCTTCTATTCTCTGCTTGTATGTTCCAACATTTTGTGCATTTGCAACCTTTTTTATATTAAGTTTAGCAAGCTCCTCAAAGTTTTTATGCAATTCTCCTACTTCTTTTTTAAGATTTTGAGCAAGAGTTAAAATATTTCTTTCTGTCATTTTAAGATGTTGTTCTTCAGGTAATTGAACTCCTTTAAAATTAGCTAATAATTCATCAAGAGCAACAACTTTCTGATTAAGAATAATGGTGGCATCCTGATATATTTTTAACGTGGCTTGTGCCTCATTAATAATTTTATTAAATGATGCTTCATCTTTTTTAAGCTGATCTAATTTAACTTTATTAGAATTAAGAGATTTAGTCCATCCTGCTATTTTTCTTTTATCTGGTTTTGGTTTCTTTCCTTCTGTTTCTAGATTCTTTTCTAAATCCTTAAGTTTCTTCTCTATAATTGGAATATTTTTAACAACTCCAGGTAATTTATTTTTAGCTTCTTTATCTTTTCTTGTAATGTCTGCGATTGCAGTATTATTTCCATTAATCATGTCTTGAGCATTTTTTTTGTTAGCTAAAATTGCTTTATCAAACTGTTTTAATAATGTAAACTCATTTGAAATTGCATGAAATATATTAGTTTTTATAGATTCATAAGCATGCGCAGCACTATCCATCTTAACAACAATTTTTTCATTAAGATCCTTTGCATAAGTGTGGTATTCAGGATTTTGAATAAATTCTTGTAATTTTTGTGTACCCTCAGAAAGAACTTGTGCTGCTTGTTGAGATTTAATATCCATATTTGCTTTGTATCTTCCTACAGCTTCTGAATCAGCTTTTTCTTTTGCTAGCTCATCTTGTCTTTTCTTAGCTTCAATTTCATTATTTGCAATCCTTTCTTTATTTTTATTTTTCATCCAGTCCCACGCGCCGCTAACTTTGTCTCCAACAGAACCACCTTTATTTCCTGAACCCCCACCAATGGATGAAACTAAACCAATTAATTCCTTAATAAATAAAACCGCAAAAGCTAGATAGAGTATCGATCCAATCGACGGTAAAAATGTTGCGAATTCAAATGCCATGTTGTTCACTTAGTTGTTTTACTATTTTTATTATTTAATGATATAAATGATACTAAAACTAATGATTGATTCATAAATTCTGGACCCCAATTTAATACTTCTGCAGTTATCCACCAACAAATGATTATTATAACTAATCTTAACATGTGTAATAGCCATGGAGGATTTATATTGTTCATTACTCCATAAACCAAGTAAAGTAATCCTATAATTGCAGCCATCATAATTACGGTTAAAATAACTATTCCATATGTTTGAAATACTGCTAATATCACTGACTGTGGTGTAAGAATCATAGTAGTTGTTGCTAAAACTGCAGCAATTGTACCAGGAACAGCATTACCCTGATTAAATCGTGCAAAAACTATTCTTCCAGCAAAATAAAGTAATGAAAAAACTAAAATCCAAAGTAAAAATCTGAAGAATCCTAATTTCGCTTCAGCACTATCCAAGAAAGATAGAGTAAATAATTGAGAAATCATCAAGAATACACTGTTTAACATTCCTCCAATTCCTTCTGATGGACCTGGAAAAGCAGCAAGTACAGATGGCAATCCAACCATTACTGCTAACAGAAATGCTGGTACAAGTGAAAGTTTTGAAATGATTCTTTTCATTTTTATGTTCTCTGTTTTTTGTTAATTATAAATGTTTTTAAAATGGCATGAATTGTCCTATTAATCCATCTAATAAATATATCCAAACATAAGGAGATGCCATAACAAGTATTCCAATTATTAATATATGAAATTTCTTTTCTCCAACTCCTCCGTTTCCAGTTATTGATGCTGCTGCACCAATTTTTATCATCGCGATTATTCCAATGACAACTCGTGCACCGAGATCTATCATAAAATTATCGGTCATCCCAATTAAAGATAATGCCCAAGTAATATTCATTGCAACGAATGTAAATATAAACATAAATGGAATAGTATGTATTCCGTGCGTTAACCATCTCATACCCGCTTCATCGGCGTGAACAAAGCCTAATTCGATGATACTAAGAATTAAAGTCATAAGAATTGATGCTCCAATGAGTAATTCAGCCATTCATCAATACCCGATACAGTAATATATAAAGATTTCTATTTTAAATGTTCATTTTTAAACAATGAAAAAGCTTATATATTACTTTAAGAAGTAAAAACTGTGGTACAAAAAAAGAATCTCAGGAAATCTCCGAGAAAATCAAGCGGTCCTTCTTCCGTAAACCAAAGATTGGCTTCAATAGAAAAACAACAGGCAAAAATTCTAGAACTTCAAAAAAAGATACTAACTAAAGAGACTAAAATTTCAAAGAAAGAAGATGTATTTTTAGAGTTTGAGAAAAAAGAACTTAATGAGGAAAAATTTCTTGAAAGTGAAGAATCTCAGGGACTTGATGAATTAAAAAAAATAGAACAACTTGAAGAAAACATTAAGAAAAAAGTCGGAGAGAGCCCTCTTAGGAGAATAACTTATAGAGATATAACAAAGGGAATGATTGGTGCGTTTTTTGGAATAGTTGGTCATTTTGCATTTGTTGAGGGAATTCATATTTCTGAAGAATTTACTTTTTTGAGATCAACTGCGCTTTTATTAACGTCATTTATTATCATAGTTTTATTTTTGTACTTTACAGGATTTAGAAAAGTAAATGATGAGTTCCTTTACAAATTTATGCCTATTCGTGCAATAGTAATTTATGTGTCTGCAATGATAACTGTATTTGTAGTTTTATTACTCTATGGAAAAGTAGATTTTACGATGCCTTTTCACGTGATTTACAATACTATTGCAGCCATTAGTATCCTTGCAGTATTAGGTGCAGGAACAGCAGATTTAATTGGAAAAAATGAATGAGGAATAAACATGAGAATAGATAAAATAGATAAAGGCGAAATTGTTGAGTTAACAAGAACAAATACAAAATACATAGATACATTAAAAAATATTATAGCTTTGGTTAAAAAATTGGAGGCTTTACACAACAATAATCTTGATGTGAAAGAAGACTTAAATCAGGCAATCCAAGTTATAAAAAGTTATACTGGGAAAGAGCTTAATGAAGCAAAGAAAATTGGTGCCACAAAAATTCTTTATGATGTTCGTGAAGAAATTAATGTTGTCATGAAGGTTGTTAAAGATGCGAATTCTAATAATCAAAATTTGCTCAAAAATTTAGAGTCCGATTTTTTAACTCTTGAAGATTTATTACAAAAATTAGAAAAAGATTTGAAAGAGTTAGAAAAGAAGAATTAATTAAGTTTTACTTTCCGACCAATAGCTTGACCAGGCATACCAGTTTCGAACTTAACTCTTAATGCTCCAGAATTACCATGAGCTGCAACAACTTCTCCTTGTATGTCTCTTTTTCCTGTGTTGTAAAGAACTTTTTTCCCTACAAGTTTCTTAGCTGCATCCTTATCTGAAACACTTGAAATACTAACTATCATTTGATTTTTACTGACTACATGTAGTCCTCTTCTGAAATTGACTATTGTTCCTTCCATATTAGCTTTGGAATAAAGTTGGCTTTATAAATGTTACTACACTTAATTAAGTACTGCTTTTAAGAATTCTTCTCTTTCTTGCGTAGGTTTTAGGCTCATTTTGTGAGCATATGGAATGACATTGAGATCCATGTAATCAATAAATTCTTGAAACGGTGTTCTTGTAAATCCTATAAGAATATCGGAGTTAGGACAAAGAGTTCCTGCTAATTTTTTTCCTGATTTAGACTTCATGTTACAACCAAGAGTCTCTAATTTATTCTGCATGTATAAAAATTCTTGTTCTAAAGAAGTTGTTACAACTTTTGTTTTTCCACGTAAAAATTCTTGTAATTCAGTTGCATCTTTAAATCTGAGTTTTTGTCCTGTTTGAAGTGAAGAATTTGCAACATTCATATCTTGATATTTTAAGAAGTATTTTGTAGAACTATGTATTTGTGTTCTTTTTGGATTAATTCCTAATGCAGTTAAATATATTATCTGATCTTTATCAACTAGTGCAAATTCTGGATCAAGATTTGAATCTAAAGTTATATTGTGAACATTACGGTAAGTTCTATCTTGTATTTTGCTTAGCCATAATTTATTAGTAAATCGTGCTAAAGCTTGATCTTGCCCTCCTTGTAAGAAATATTTGGTGGATTTTTCAAGCGTATCTAAGATATCCGCTAATTGTGCACCAAGTTGTAAACCATTAAACCATTCAGCAGTTTTGTTTTTGTGATGTTTGTCAAAATCAATAAATGCTGCAAGTCTTATTAGCACATCATCTGCTCCGCCTCTACCAATTTTTGTTCTGATATATTGTTGTATCATATTTTGATTTTTTGGTAAAGTAAGATCAATACCGTCTTTTTCTAGAATTTGTTCCCAAGAAAGTCTATTAATACTTGGTTCAGAAATATCAAAGAGAATTTTTGCTTTTTTAAATATTTCGATTTTTTTCTTATGAGGTTGAACATCAATTATTTTATCAGAATAATGATTTGATTTGAAATCAGGAAGATATATTTCTGCACGTTTTATTAATTCAATATTAGCAAGATATGCTTCGCCTCCGCCATAGTTTACTCCAAATTTTTTTTCAACTGAATTTCTTATTATGTCATAATTATCAAAAAATGCTCCAAAGAAATATCCTTTTAGTACTGCTTGTGGATCAACTTGTAATTTATTGAAAAATTCAATTCCTAGTAATGGGTCTCCCAAGCTGTTTGTCGGTACAAGTATTTTTCTATAGGAATTGGTGCAGGTAACTAAAAAATCTGCAATTTCATTTATAAGAGATTGGGTCTCGTCCATATAATGTATCTTTCCAGAATATATTGGTCTTTTTCGTTCATCAACTAATTCTCTTAAAACTTCATTAGAAACTATGTCTTCTAAAGTTGTATTAGGTTTTCTACCAGGACCTCCACCCATATTTTTATTAAAATAGACGTGTCCTTCAGTGGCGTGTCCTGCTGTTGATCTAACTTTAAGATTATGCTGCATTTTCGGAGAAGAGATTAAAACTGTATCTAAAGTTATGTCCGTAACTAAGTCTTCGCTAGTTGCTTTGTATATGTTCCAATTTTTTTTGTTGTAATTTCCATTTACTCTCATTTCTTGTATAATATATTCAGAAATAACGTCCTGATCCAAAAAGGGAACATTTTTTTGTTTAATATTATTTGTCATAGATTTAGGAAGATCTGGTCGTACTCTTGATTGAATTATGGATAATCTATTAAGGGGCATCAAGTGGTTTAGAAGAGGGTGAGCAATCCTGCCTTTGTGCTTAGTCTGTTTACTTGTTAATGGTTTTAGTTTAAGCAACAATTATTTTAAAGTTAGATAGTATAAAAACAATTATGTTATTAGCACTATATGATGAGAACTATATTTTGAAAGTGCTAGTTGTTTATTTCTTTTTTAAACTTAATAATTTTTTTCTCAAACTTTCTTTTCCGGTCCAATCATAAACTTCTTTGAATACTTCATAAAGATTTGTAACTGGAATTAGTTTTATTTTAGCCAGTTTATTCTTGTCTATAACAACATCTTGTAAGTTTGATTTTGGGATTATTACTTTTTCGAGTCCTGCTTCGATTGCTGCTTCAACTTTACTTCCAACTCCACCTACTGGAAGTATTTCTCCTCGTACTGATAGACTTCCAGTCATTGCAACATTTTGTTTTATTGGTAAGTCTTTTAATGCAGATATTACTGCAATTGCAACTGCTACGCTAGCACTATCTCCTTCAACTCCTTCATATGTTTGTAAGAATTGTACATAAACATCATATTTGTCTTGAATATCTTCACCAAAGTGTTTTTTAATTATTGCAGAAACATTTTTGATTGCTTCTTTAGCAATTTCTCCAAGTTTTCCTGTTGCTATTATTTCTTTTTCTTTTCCACCAATTGCGACTTCTGATTCAATTGGAAGTATTATTCCTGAATAACTGTCTCCATCTCCAATAACTGCAAGGCCATTAACTCTTCCAATAATCTGCCCTTTGGTCATTATTACTTCGTATTCTTTTTTTCTTTCAATATATTTATCAGCAAGTTGTTTTTCTAATGATCTTGAAATAAGTTTTGCATCAAGAATGTGTTGTAATGTGACGAATTCAGCTTTTCTTTCTAAAGCTATGTCTCCTGCGGCTCTGATTAATCCTCCAAGATCTCTTAATCTTAGAGTCATGTGTCCTTTTCTGTTAGCTCTTTTTCTTGCTTCTTCAATAATGTAATTAACTGCTTCTTTAGTAAAGTGAGGAATCTTTCCATCTTTTTTTACTTCTTGAGCAACAAAGTATGCAATCTTTAATCTATTATCTGGTGTGTCAACCATTGTTTCTTTCATGAATACTTCGTAACCATATCCTCTAATTCTAGATCTCAATGCTGGATGCATGTGTTTTAAAGTTTCTTGGTTTCCTGCAGCAATTAAAACAAATTTACATGGAACTGGTTCTGTTCTTACCATTGCACCTGCGCTTCTTTCTGATTGTCCTGTGATTGCGAATTTTCCTTCTTGTAACGCTGTAAGTAATTCTTGTTGTGTGCTTGGTGCAAGCGTTGCTATTTCATCAATAAATAAAACTCCGAGATGTGCTTTATGTATCATTCCTGCAACAACTCTTTCGTGTGCAGGTGTTCCTAAGCCTCCTGATTGAAATGGATCGTGTAGAACGTCTCCAACTAATGCTCCTGCGTGTGCTCCAGTAGCATCATAAAATGGTGCTTGTTCTTTTTTGAAATTGTCAACGATTATTTTTGGACTTGATCCTTTTGCTCCAAGTTTTTTTCCAAAATTTAGAAATATTATGAATATTGCTAGAAATGCTATTCCTCCTATAAAGAATGCTGCGAACATTATTGCTCCAGCAGTTGTTCCTAGTGATTTAGAATAGTGTTCTAATGCAAACCAAGGCATTATCATTGCGGCAATTGCCAAGATTAATAGTATTATGCTCTGACTTTTTAGTGATTGATTTCCAAGTGAGTTTGTATTTTGAACTAGTTCTCTGCCTTTTCCTGCCGCAACTGTTCTTATAATTGGTTGATTTTCATCATTAACATTTTGGAATGCAAGTATATCTACAAGTTTTTCTTTCGGAAGTAATTCGGCTAAGGCTAATCCTAGCATGCTTTTTCCTGTTCCTGGTTCTCCTATTAATAGAACGTGTCGTCTTTGTATGCTTGCTTTTTTTATTACTTGTATTGCATCTTCTTGTCCTATTACTTGGTCTATTAATTTATCAGAAACATTCAATTCAGCAGTTGTTTTGAATTCTTTTGGATTATTTTTTACTTTTACAACTTTTTTCTTTGCCATCTTCTCCCCATCTTTGCGAAATTACCTTGATTTTAATAGTTTTCGTTAAACTTTCGAAATAAATCTAGAATATTTTAAGTTTATTTATCTAGTTATAAAGCTTATGCAAGATGCATTTATTGAATATATTGCGTTATCTTTGATAATTATAGGTTTAATTATTGGTTTTTTCTTTGTTTTAGATACTTCTTCAGCTGATGCATTCTTTGTTTCATCTGATGATGATGCATTTATTGATGGTTCTGTTCTTACTGCTGGTTACAGTGAAAATAAAGATTGGAGTTACTTTGAAATTTATTCTTGTAGAACATTTAGTGCTGGAATGAGTGGAAAAGTAAATTTAATTGAAGGAGACTTCGTTCAAATCAGAGGTTCTTATTCTGATGGTTTCTTTTTCGTTGATGAATTAGAAATGAAATGAATTATTCATTATTTTTTATATGATTCTTGTACTGTTATCCCGTTATTTAATGGAACTATTTTAAATCCTCCATTTTCTTGATCAAGCACATATAAAAATCCATTTTTATTATTATCTTTCAATTGATCAAAAGGATTAATTTCAAAATTAGTATTTTCTAAACTTTTATCACAAGGACTTCCACCCATATCGCTAACTTTTTTATTATCAGAAGCACAGTTTAACAAATAATTTTCAAACATGAACTGGAATGTGTATAAATTATATAAATAATTATCGAAAGATAAAACGCATGCTAAGTTTTATTGGCATTTACTTTAGTAAACTTTTTAATCTAGTTGTTGTAAGATTTTGTTATGGATATTAACATATTGTTTGCAATTAGTCCAATAATTCTTATAATGCTTCTTTTGATTGTTTTCAAACGACCATTATTTGTTTCTGCACCAATAACTTTTTTCTTTACGTTTTTGTTAGCGTGGTTTTATTGGCGAATGAGTGCATCTCACATCATAGGGTCTACTTTGAAAGGTTTATTTGTAGCAATAGATATTAGCATCATTATTTTTGGTGCAATTTTTTTCTTAGAATTTTTGAAACGTACAAAGTTATTGAATTCTATAGTATCTTATCTTGAACACATTAGTCCCGATAGGAGAATACAAGTAATTATCCTTGTTTGGTTCCTTGGTAGTTTTATTGAAGGATCTGCTGGATTTGGTACTCCTGCCGCAATTATAGCACCTTTACTTGTCGGGATGGGGTTTCCTGCAGTTATGGCCGTTGTTCTTGCATTAATTGGTAATTCTACCGCTGTAGCATTTGGAGCTGTTGGAACTCCTATTAGAGTTGGATTATCTGGGTTACCGATCGAGGGCGTAGTTAATAATGTTGCTTTAGTTAATGGTATTGCTGGATTTATTGTTCCTATATTTCTTGTTGGAGTTCTCATTTTTGGAGACAAATTCTTAGAAACAAAGGAGAAAAAATCTTACTTCTTTGAAATATTGCCTTTTGCGTTATGGGCAGGATTTGTTTTACTTGTGCCTTATTATTTAACTTCATTTTTGGGTCAAGAGTTTCCTTCTTTACTAGGTTCTCTAATTGGACTAGTAATTATTATCTTTACAACCAAGAAAAAATTTCTTGTACCGGAAAACGTTTGGAGAATTAGAGAAAGAAAACATAATGTAGATTTTTCATTCAAGTCCTTAGCTCCTTATCTAATTTTAATTTTGTTTTTAATTCTGGGTAAATTTTTATTACCTAGTTTCTCTTTAGTAATTACTGAGGGCATCAAACATTCATTTAATTTATTTAATCCGGGATTAATATTTATTTTAACTGTGCTTGTCGTTGCGGTTCTGTTTAGATTTTCGAGAAAAAATGTGTTCGGCGCAGCACATGATGCTCTATCAAAGTTATTGTACCCATTTATTTCTATTTTATTCATTACTGCTTTTGTTCAATTGATGATTTATACTGGATATAATACTTCTGGTATTACTAGCATGGTTAATATTATTGCTAATTTGTTTAAATCTTCTTTGTTAATCTTCTTTTCTCCGTTTATTGGAGCATTTGGTGCATTCATAGCAGGCAGTGCAACTGTCTCTACAATTTTGTTCGGTCCTTTTCAATATTCAGCTGCAATTGATCTCGGCCTTAGTGTATCCGCACTATTAGCATTACAAGTAATAGGTGCTGGCGTTGGAAATATGATAGCACTCACGAATGTTGTTGCTGCTGAAGCCACAGTAAAGATTCATGGTTACGAGCATGAAATTCTTAGAAAAACAATTATTCCTTGCATTATTTATTTACTAATTGTTGCAATCATTGGAATTATTTTGTTATAATAATATTAGAATAAATTAAAAAATAAAAAATTAGATTAGTTTTTTCTATTCAACCGATTTATGGTCTTCTTTTTTGAAAACAATCTCTACAATATACTGGTTTACCTTCGGTTGGTTTAAATGGCACTTCTGCTTCTTGTCCACATTCTGAGCAAGTTACTTTATGCATTTCTCTTGGGCCGTCGAAATTTCTTCTTGGTCCGCCGCTATTTCCACCGAATCGACCTCTATTATTGCTTGGTCCGTTTGTTCTTGGTCTTTCATTAAAAGACATTTCTTTCACCTTTCGTTTATCTTAGTTAGTTACTTGTGTTTTTGTTGATACTTCTGTAATATTACTGTAAGTTACTAACAGAGTTTAGGTCTTTATTGTTGTTTATATAATTACTTGTTTTTTTATGATAGAAACTATAGTTTCCAGAACATATGTTGGATTATTACATTTTTTGTTTTACATCGTCTAAAGACAACAAAAAGCTTTATATACTAGTCGCATCATCTGTATTTGGATATACAAAACAGTATATTGGCATAATTTTAAGAGGTGTAGTTTGTTTGATAGAAGATAAATTAATCACAGTAGGATTATTGTTCTTATTTGCTATTGTAGGAGGACTTATTTCTTCAAGATTCAGACAACCAGTTGTTCTAGGATTGTTAATTGTTGGAACCATAATAGGTCCAAATGCATTAAACATTGTTCATGATAAGGAAATGATTGATTTAATGATTGAATTTGGAGCAATATTATTCTTATTTGTAGTTGGATTAGAATTTTCACTTAATAAATTGCTAAAAACAGGAGTTAAATCGCTTATAGTAACTTTATTTAAAGTTGGAATTATGTTCTTTACCGGATTTACGACCGTAGTTTTACTTGGATTTGGAGTTGTAACTGCAGCTTTTGTTGGAGTAGCAATGTCTTTCTCAAGTACAATGATTATATTAAATATTCTTAAACAAAAAGGACTAGTAAAAAGAGGAGAGTTACCTATATTAATTGCAGTTCTTGTTCTTGAAGATATATTTGGAGTAGTTGCATTAACATTTTTTGCAGCAATGAAAGAATCAGGTGCAGCAGGAATTCTTGGCGGAATTGAGCATTTAATATTGAGTTTAACTGCATTAATTATTGTTTATGTAATCCTATCTAAGTTTGCAGAACGTATTGTTATTTGGCTTACAAAGAATGCTGGAGAAGAATTAATTGTATTCATAAGTCTAGGATTATGTGCGGGCTTTGCATACCTTGCATTTTTATTAGGCTTGAGTCCTAGTGCAGGCGCATTTTTAGCAGGAAGTGTCGTTTCTTCATTTAGACAATCAAAAGAATTTGAACACGCAGTTAAACCACATTCCTTTATGTTTACTTCATTTTTCTTCATAGCAATGGGCACAATGATAAATGTTAGCGCAATAGTAGAACACTGGTTTGCAATTCTAATGTTATTAATCGCAACAGTAGTTGGTTTATTTTTTGCAGTCGGCCTTATCACTAGACTTCTTGCTAATTTCAAAGGAGAAAGCGCAGTCTTTAGTACACTTGCAATGCTTCCGCCTGGTTCATTTTCTCTTTTAGTTGCTAGAGAAAGTCTAAAGTTCGACGTTGGTTTTGATGTCGTTACAATGATCTCTGTATCGATTATATTTATGTCTATTTTAATGGCATTTACTGTTAAAAGTAGTGGAACGTTTTATGATTATTTTGCAACTAAAAAGAATTCAAAAATGAAAAGTGCTATTAATTCTTTTTCAAATTATATTAGTTCATTTTTTGATGAAGTTGAATTAGAAAGTACTTATTCAAATAAATTAAAAAGAAAAGTTGCAAAACTTGCTAAAATAGTTTTAGGTTTTATTTATATTGGAATTATTCTGGCAAGAGTAATTAGTTGGATTGCACCTACTGGAACCTTATCTTACATAGTATACTCAATATATGTTGCAATTATGTTAGTTATTTTGTATTATATATCTAAGGCATCTAAAGATGTTAATACACTTGTAATAAAAATACTGGCGAATCTTGAAGGAGGAATTAACTTAAAAAGAACTAAGAGTCTCATTAAATACATGATGAGAGGGTTTAGTTTAATTTTGGTTGGATTATTTTCTCCATTAGTACTTTACATAATCAATGCGAGTCCTTACTATATCGGAATTTCGGCAGCATTAATACTATTAGGAGTATTTATGTTTTCAAGAAGCTGGAAATTGTTAAAGAATGTATCTCTTGACTACAAATATACTATTCACAGTTACAAGAAAGCAGAGTTTAAATCATCCGATAGATATTAATCACTTATCTTCTTCTTTCAAAGCTTTTTCTTGGTCCTCTGTTGTTGGAAGGTCTTCCAAACTTTGAATCTCTTGAATCGCTTCTTCTTGGTTCTGCTTGCATTTCAATCTTCGGAACATGTGGTTTTTCTACTCTTTGTACATTAAGATCATATGTTCTTAAAATATCTGAGAAAGTATTATGATCTCTGTCTCCAATTAAGTTTACTACTATTCCGCTTTTTCCTGCTCTAGCAGTTCTTCCAATTCTGTGAATATATTGCTTTGTATCATTTGGTAGTTCGTAGTTGTATACATGTGAAACTCCAGGAATATCTAATCCTCTAGCTGCAACATCTGTACATACTAAAACGAACGCATTTTTTGAATTAAATTTAGCAATTATACTATTTCTTTTCTGTTGTGTTAATCCGCCATGTATTGCTAATGCATCAATTTTGTTTTTGTAAAGATTTTTAGCAACCATATCCGTGTATCTTCTCGAGTTACAAAAAACCATCACTAATCCTGATTTTTCCTCTTGAAGTAAGTGAACTAAAACTGAAAATTTCATATTGTTCTTTACATCATAATATACTTGTCTAAGTTTTTTTGGATCAACTTGATTAGCTGCGTTTATTTGAACAGGATTGTTCATAAATTTCTTTGCAATTTCTTTTATTTCATTAGAAACAGTTGCTGAAAATAATAGAGTTTGTCTATTCTTTTGACATTGAGACATTATTCTATTAACATCATCATAAAAACCCATGTCGAGCATTCTATCTGCTTCATCTAGAACTAATATTTTTACTTTAGAAAGATTTATTGTTCTTCTTTCCATATGATCTAGAATTCTTCCTGGCGTTCCTACAACAATTTCTGTGCTTCTTAGTGCATCAATTTGAGGATTTATTGATACTCCGCCATATACTGATGTTATTTTGAACTGATCGTGTTTTGAGAATTTCTTTAACGCAGTAACTATTTGTTCTGCAAGTTCTCTTGTAGGTGTTAGTACTAAGGCTTGTATTCCTTGTTTTTTTTGTACAACATTTAGTATTCCTGCACCAAATGCCAGTGTTTTACCCGATCCTGTTGCACTACCTGCAATTACATCTTTTCCTTCTAGGATTACTGGTATGGATTTTTCTTGAACTTCTGTTGGTTGTTCAAAACCCATGTCTTTTATTGCTCTTAACAAATGTATATTTATATTTAGGTCTTCAAATTTCATTTTTTTTACGTGTTAAGAAATATAAGATTTCTTAATCGCGCATGTTAATCGCTAAGAAATAGTTATCTCTTAATCTCCTTTTTTACAAACTTAGGAAAGATTGTTCATTTATAAAGTTATTCACTTTTGTTGTTTCTTAGAGAAATAAAAAATATCATTGTAAATTTTCGTTATTATTTTTTTATCAAGCTTACAATTTTTTATTGCATCCTCTATTAATTGTTGTTCTCTTTGTTTATTTTCAACTTTTAGTCCTGTTTTTTGTTTTATTTTTCCGATTGCATCGGTTCTCTTAAAACGCATTTTTAATAATTGAAAAATTTTCTTATCTATTTCTTGTATTTCTTCCCTGTTTTTATCTAATTCACAGCTCATTCAATCATTTTGCAATAATACTTTTAAATAAATTTGCATTCCCAATTAAATGGCAGACGACAAAATAAAAACAATTTTAAATAATTTTAAGAACGACATAGGACAATCAGTTTCAGAGCTAACTAAGGATGAGGAATCTTTTGGAATTGACTCATCATCCGGAACTAGATTTTACATTATTAGTAACTATAGCATAACTAAAGAATCAAATGATAATATTGTTATAGATGGAAAAATTTCTAAGAGTTACGTAATTATAGCATCAGGAAAAACAAAAAATTTGATACCTGTTCCTAAGATTATTGATAAAAAAATAGGAACGTATCACAGAAGATTTGTTCCGACTAGAGAAGTATATTCTGCCAGATCTTTATTGTAATTCTCGTTTTAGAGTTTTGTGAGCATTATTTATTTCTTTGAATTTTTCTGTATCTCCTCCTTCTTTATCAGGATGATGTTCTTTTGCAAGATCTTTATATTTTTTATTAATAACGTCCAAATCTATTTCATCATGTTCTAAACCAAGAGTTTCTCTGGCGAGTTTTCTTTTTTCTTTAACATCGTGTTCTTCTCTATACTTCGCAACAAATTCATCAACAGTCATTCTTTCTTCAACTAAAGCTGTTATTTCTAATTCTAAAACTTTGTAAATTACTGCTAAATTTTCAACAAATTTCCCAGTAGAATTATAACTAAAGTATAAATGTTGTTTGTCAAAATACCAAGAAACGTGTGCTGGTGCTCGTTTTATTGCAATTCTTTCAAGTGAAACATCAACATCATCTTCAATAACGCCAATAGTTCCTAAAAGTTTAATGATATTATTCTTTATTTGTAATGCTCGTCTATCACATGAGTCTTTTATGTGTATTTTTTGGATTTCGTGTCCTTTAATTGTTATATTTGTCATGAGTTAAGGGATCTTGTTTTTATTATAAATCTATTTGAATAATTAAACTTATAAATAATTAATAATTTTAACCTTGTAAGGTGATAAATTATGGCAGCAACTCCAAAGGGACCGCAAAAAGTTAGAATTGATTACAACATTGATAAACCAACGTACGACGATTTTGTTAGAATGTGTAGCAAAAAAGGATATGTTCCAACAGTTGTAGTTGAACGTTTAATGAAAAAATATGTAGAACAAAGCGGACAACTTTAACTAAGTTTTATTTTCCTTGTATTGCTCTTTTGCGAAATTCACTATTTCTTTTGTGAGTCGTTCTTGAGCATCGGTGTAGTGATGATCAGCACCCTTAAGTATTTTCATTTTAGAATTCTTTATTCGTTTATGTAGTTCTATGCTTTTTACTAATGGAACTATTTTATCCTCATCTCCGTGGATTATTAATACAGGTTCAAGTATCTTTTCTGCTGCAGCATAACTGTCATGAGAACCATAATCTTTAAAGAATTTCATGTTTATTTTTGCTTTATTTTTTGTTGTTTTTTTATTGACTTTCATTAATTCTCTGAGTACATAAATACTACTTTTAACCATTTCATGTATGTCATAATATGTTGGCGGGCTTATTAATGTTAAAAATTTAAAGGGCTCAATAGATGCAGCCATGATTCCTCCTACTCCTCCGAAACTTGATCCAATAAATCCAATTTGAGTATATCCTTGTTTTTCTAATTCATGTTTCGCACTTAATATGTCATCGATTGTTTCTGTTAGTGTTAAATCATTATATTCTCCTGCACTTTCTCCATGACCTAATAAATCAATTCTTAATGTTGAAATACCCTTTTCATTAAGTTCTTGTTGAAACGATACATACTGTACATGATCTTTGCTTGCTCCAAGCCCATGACAGATTATTACAATTAGATCTGACCCTACATCGGACTGTGTGCCGCATAGAATTTGACCTTTTGAATTTTGAAAATATATCTTTTTCATGGTTTTCAAGAAGCGTGCAGATATTTAAATACTATATCATATTAACGAATAGAGAACCTTAATCTAGAAAGGATTAGTTAATTCTAGTTTACGAAGATCTTGTAACTTTGTATCAATAGCATACATAAATTCTTTCACTTCACTTGAATCAGTAAGACGATGTTGTAATCTAAATGAATTATAAGTATTAAACACAAAACTCAATTCAGAATGTACTTTAAGTATTTCATAAACAACACTACCAACCGTGCTTTCTAAAGATTCAACATCATATTTTTTAGGCAAGGATTTATGCATACTAAGCATTTTGTTTATTACTCTTGCAAGTGACCCTTTATTATTATTTCTTATGATCTGAGGCCTTGTCTCAAATTCATATTCCTGTTCCATTACTTCTTTTTTTATAGGGTCATTTTCCATTTCTTCTTTTGTATATTTTGGTGTTGAATGAACCATATTTGCCCAAATATTGAAATTTATGCTAGCTGTTTGCAAATCGATTTCAGCATTAAGAGCCGCTGAGTAATCTGCAAGAATATCTAACGGAACATCATAGAATTTATTTGTAGCTGTGGCAGCATCTCTTAATCTAAAAATTTTTTTATAAGTAGACCATCTTGGAATTAATGATTCTGTTGATAAAGTTATACTATCATAAAATGATTTTAATGGAATTTTTAAAAATGTTAATTTATCATCACAAAAAATATCTTCTGTGTCCGCACCGGGTTCCGTTGGTTTATATGTTGGGTTGTAAATAATATCTCCATTAAAAAATTCTTCCAAATCTTTTGCACCTGGAGCTACATTAAGGTTAACCTCAAAATATTTAAGATGACTAGCAAAGTCAATTATTTTTAAAAATTCATTTTCATTTAATTCAAGTTTATCTTTTTGATTCATGTTATTCTTGAACAATGAATACACTAATAATATTTAAATATTCTTAATGAGTATTAAAACTATCTGCATTTATTAGTCAACATATTTATAAATAATAATCTTATAGCATTCATTTATGAAAGAATTCCTGCACAAAATAGCACAAGAGTTATTGCTAAATTCGGGACAATATGCGGTATTCTATATTTTAATGAATTTTAGTAAAGATGGATCTTTGTATTTTGCTAATTTTGGTCATGTTATTTTACTTATTGCCTTAGCCATTCAAACGCTATTCCTTATTAAATTCGGTTCAATTCCAAAGATGCGTTTTTTTGGTTCTCTAATTGCACCTTTTGTTTATACATTAGTAGAACTTCCAGAAGGTCCAACGGCTTTGCTTAATACAGCCCACGTATTATTTTGGACATTTTCCTTAATAACTGCAGGAATTCAATCAGGAACCCTACTCACTAAAAATCTAAAAATAAAGAAAATCTATGAAGTAACTTTAGTTATGATTAATGTTCTTATTTTCCTTTGCATTTATTTATACTTTGATTTATACATGTTGTATAATGATGAAGTTATAGCAGGTACAATGACTTCAATAGAAATGAAAGAACAACTAGAATTTTACAATTTAGGTAAAGGCATGGTTGAATTGATCAAAGATGCAACACATATCTACATCTTGCTTGCAGGACTACTTATGGGTTCTGCTATTGCTTGGAGCAGAGTTCAAGTAATTGCATTAAAAGATAAAATCCATGAAGCATTTGGAGAATATGTAGATACAAAAATTAGAGATAAAATTTTATCAAAGAACTCTATTAGTGAGCGAAAAAAAGTAACAATATTATTTTCAGACATAAGAGGATTTACAGGATTAAGCGAAAAACACACACCTGAGCAAATAATTTCAGTGCTTAATACATGTTTTTCTGCATGGGACAATTATGCCAAAAAAAATGAGGGAATCATAGATAAGTTCATTGGAGATGCAGTAATGATAATATTTGATGATTCAAAAAACGCAACTTCTTGTGCGAACGAGTTTCTATCTAATCTTTCATCACTTAACAATACATTAAGTAAAAAAAGTTTGCCTGTAATTTCAGTTGGTGTTGGAATCCACACCGGAATAGCTATTGCGGGCACAATAGGCAGTACATCGAGAAAGAACTATACGTTCATTGGAGATGCAGTAAATGTTGCGTCTAGATTAGAAAGTCTATGCAAAGAATATAATTGTCCATTAATTATTAGCGAAGAGGTTTTTAAAGAACTTTCAAACAAAAAACAATTTAATAAGCTTAATAATATAATTCTTCGGGGTAGAAAAAAATCTACATCAATTTATGGGTTAAAAGGTTAACTAGCTGAGAAAAAATATATCTAAAAACTTTTATTTTAAAATTAACTTAAACTTATATGTGCTTAGGAATAATTATGTGTTTCAGAAACATTTCCTCATATGCTTGACCCATTGCTGCATACATAAATGTACTTATTTGCTTCAACCAATCTTTTTCTGTTAACCATGCACCTTCTATGTAAATATCATATTGGTCTGGATCCATTGCATTAACATCATATATCAATAAATTATTGAATTTATTTTTATCAAATACAACCATGTGATCAGTATTATTCCATTTTCCATCAGGCAAAATAAATCCAAAAACTGCAAGACCTGATCCGTGCTCATTACAGATTTCTCCAATAGTCTTTACAGTTTTTCGATATTCTTTCTTAATGTGAGGAAAATCTAAATTTTGAAAAACTTGAAGAACTTCTCGCGTGTGAATTCCTTTGCCTTGTTTCCAGTTTGGAAAATATTTGAGAGTTTCAGCCGTAGTTGTCTTCAGATAAGCTGCCATCGATGAAGGAACACAATTTGCCATAGTTTCATCAACATCTAAAGGCAAGCTTCTACCTTCAGGAATTACACCATAAGAATACATGTGAGCAAGATCAACAATCCAATGCTCTCCTTCATAGACTCCGTTTTTATCATAATCTCTGGGCATAGTTTCAAAAAGGAGGAATATTACTTAATTTAAAAGATTTTCTTGAATAACAATTATTTGGAATATCGATACTCTTTGCTACATAATAAAATATAATAGCCCCGCCCATTGTTCTAATTTATATAAGTAGCTCCGAGAATGTAACACAAACACTCGAAGTTCAGTCAGGGCTATTATACTTTTTTTTCGTAGAATGCTGTTTCACGATAATCTTCTTTTTCAATGGCGACTAATGAGAAACCTAATTTTTCATAAATTTGTCTTAATTTTATTTCATTTGCATTTGTATCTACTCTCAATAATCCGATATTATTTTCTTTGGCTTTCGTTTTAGCAAATTCTACCATTAGTTTAGGTAATCCCTTACCTGAAAACACAGGATCTACACATAACCAGTGAATGTATAATGCGTGTTTATGATTATTTTTATCAATAGACTGCCAGTCTTGACTATTCTGATTTGTTTGAAATATTGCTGCAGCTGCAGGTTTTTTATCGATTAATAGCACATAAAACTCAGAAGATTTAGCGTATTGCAATAAGAATTTTGAATTAAGATTCTCTAATCGCCACCATTTAGAAGGATTCTTTCCACTTTCAAGAAGCCATGTTGCAGCCTTCCTCATAACATCTATAGCTTTATTCATATCATTTAGAATATTAATTACTTTCTCATTGTTTGCCATACGGTATATTATCAGAGACATTTAATAAATTTTATGATAAAACCTTTTACGCGTAGAGAAAAGTGCTTTTCGTGTGCCATTAAATAGCCCACGAAGCGAGCACGATAACTACTAGCCCCGCTCGGATTTGAACCGAGGTCCCAGCCTCCAGAGGGCTAGATGATTGGCCGCTACACTACGGGGCTGAAATAAGTATTCTGTTTATCGGCTATCAGTATTAAGATCTTAAGAATAATTAATCACTTTTTAAAGCTTTTTCATCAGTTTAAATATTATAACATTTATAAATGATTAGTTACTACTTCGAAGACATGAACAACATTACGGAAGTTTTGGCGAATGAAATTCTAGGGACGGAAAACTATATCCTAACAGATAGCGGTCCATTAGTTTCAACGAATGGGTCTACTACTGACCATTTATTCGAGTCACAAACATTTGGATCATTGGACGATAATATTTTAACAACAGCATTAAATGATATTAACTTAACTGAAAAATGGTTTTCCAAAGAAAATGTATATACTGTGCCAAAAGTTTCTGAAGAACTCAAAAGATATAGTACTTTGATTAAAAACAAATATGATTACCTTAGAGCCAGACAAAATTCAATTAAAACTATTGGATACAAATATTCTAAAAGCAATCATTACAAAAAGAAATTCATAAAACGTAATCCAATTCACTTAGATGTAGCTCAATTTAATGAACAATTGCTGTCAGAGTTAGCATTTTCAGGAATAAAATTAATTAATAAAGTAAAAAAGAAAGTTTTGACTGTAAATGAAAAAGCAGATTATTTTGTAAATTTTGTTGAATCACTTGAAGAATCATTAAAAATTAAAAGAGATACAAATAAAAAATATGAAGATAGAGTTTCCGAGAATTATGATTTGAAAACTGATGAAGAATTAGTTGGTCGTGCTTTGTATGAATCTCAATTTATGAATAAATCTGTAAGTGTAGTTTCTTCAGACTTTGATATTTTGTGGCTTGTTATTGGTGCATCTCTTGTATTGCCAGGCTTTAATGAGCATAATTTACACGCGTATATTATCAATAATGACAGCATAACAAGATTATCAGATCCGCTCGAGTATGAAATTAGCCAAACCAGATTTATTGAAGCGCACGGTGTTTCTGCTGTTAAGAAAGCTTCTGATGATTTAGCTAATCTTTCCAAATTGGCAACATCATTTGTAGAACAAACTTATCAAGAAATTATATTTGACTATCTTCAAAATCAAAACCAAGGCCGTCCTTAGTTGTTGCAATTACGGTTTCAGCAATTTGAATATGATCTACATGTTTTCTGTAAGAAGTTAATGCGCTTTTATTTTCAGCAATTATCACTGCACCATGCGTAAATCCTTTTGCCATTTTGTGAACATTTTTTCCACAGTAAATAGAAGTTACACCTTTAATTTTAGTTTTTAATTTTTTTATTGATTGTAGTGTTTTTTTTATTTGTGCAGTTGTTACATTCTGTTTCCACTTGAATAATGCAATGTGTATGTACATGTTTTCACCTTTGTTTTAATTAAAGATAATTGGAGCGGCATCTTTTTCTTTAAAGTAGTATGGTCTGTCTTCTTTCATTACTAGTTCTAATCCTTCTTGTTCTGCAATTATTTTCTTTTTGAATGTACGCGAACCGTTTTCGTAAGCACATAATACGTTATGCCAAGGGGACGCACTGACAGTTACATCTTCAACAAATCTCCAACTATATTTTGTTCCTTCGTTTGTAGAAGGGTGACAAGATAATCTTATTGAATCTGGAAAGTTAGCTTTTATAAGTTTAGTGTATGCTTCGCCTCTAATAATCATTGATTTTGCAAGTTCTTTAGCTGATTTTATCATTTGTCTTTTTGACATGTCATCTGGCCAAATCTTTTCTTGCTGCATAAATATGTTCATTCCATTATACAATATAGTTATATCTTGGTCATTCATTATTTTGTCTGTTAATTCTTCTTCAGAGTACCCAAACTCATGTATCATGTATTCAATAATTTTTTCTTTTTTCATTCTAGAATTGACTAAATCATACATTGTGTGCCAGTTTAGTGGAAGCGAGCCAACTAGTTGTTTACACTTATCTTCATATTCTTTTACATGTGCATCAGGAATTTTCACTAAGTCATTAAATACATATCCATCACTTACTATATTTAACTTAACTCCTGGAGCATAAACTTTCTTCATGTCTTTGATAAATTTTGAAAATTGATTAAATGAAGCTTCTTCTGCACCGTCTGGCAGGTATCCTAAGACTTCTGTAACATTATTGGATGATTTTGAAGGAAATCCTGGCATCGTAAAAGAAATAGGTGCATTTCCAACAACGCAAGGTAAAATTTTGTCTTTAAATGCCTGTTTTCCGACAGTTTCGAACTTGTCTATTTCAGCAGGACCTAATACTATGTATTTGCTGAAAACGTTCAAAACGTCTTCAATTGTCGTTTTAACTTCATTTTCCGAGGTTTCTGTTACCATCACACAGTTGCGAATTTGCAACAATATATAAATGTTTTCATATTATTATCACTAGAAAAAGACAACAATCAAATAAAAGTTATTAGAAAAAATAATCAAGACTAGACTCTCTTCATATTCTCAAATAAAAAGGGCATCTCGTTTCTTCTTTTAGTCAAATATTCAATCAAGATTGTACGTTTTTCTCTTAGAATTTTTACTGAATGTTCTAATTTATCAATCAAATTTTCATAATCCTTAGGAGGTATATCAATATTTACAAAATGTTTTGGCATGTGTTCTTTTAGAATTGCAGGAATATCTTCTGCTTTTTCCATGTCAAAGCTTTCTAAAAGCTTTTTTTCACTCATTTTTATATCATTTGCTTTGAGTTCCAGATACATCTTAATGTCCCAGAGTATTTGTATATCTTCTTCCCATTTTTTTCGGGCATCAATAATTGTTAAAATATACTCATAAGCTTTAGATATGTTCTCTTCTAACAGAAGAAAATAATAGTCTTTTTGTAATTCATTAGCTACAGACATAAAATAATTAGTTTCTATAGCCAAAAGATCTCCAGAAACGGTTCCTGATTGACACAGAGTTGGACCCACAACTCTAGGGTTCTTTGGATATTTCAAGAATAAACCTGAATTTGATTCAAGAAGTTTTTCCCAAATGTTATTGTTTTTCCAAGCATCTTTGTAAGTTTCTATGTTCTCATTATGTATAAACATGCTAATACAATAATCTTCAAATATAAAAAAGTTTCACTGGACATCTTTAGAAATAGGGTTTTTATACAACTTAAACTTTCAATTATTATGGTTAAACAAATAATCAGCAAGGCATTTTTTGGAAAAAACAATTGTTTGAAAGCATATCTAAATGAGAATCTTGATTTTTACTTTGAATTCGGAAAAACTGAAGATGAAAAGACTTGGTCTTGGAAAAAAGTTAAGATGAATGATGATGAACTCGGGCAAATTCTTAACGTTTTAGAAAATAATGAACAAAGCGTTAGTTTCTTTCATGATTATAAGGGAGAAAAAACACAGATTTGGATTAATAAGAAAGATAAATTTTTGTTTATCAAGGTCAAAGAGCTTAGTAAGAGCCTCACTACAGGAGAGCAATTTGTCTTAAGGGAGTTAATTAAGTATGCCATTTTAAGAATAAATATGAATATTTAACTTTTTATACTCCCTTAATTTTCTTTTTTTTATGATTGATGAATTCAAGAGACATTATTATTCTAGACAAAAAGAGATTCAAACAAGATTAAAAGAATTTGAAAAATTCAGAAAATCTTCAGATAAAAAGCTCTTTGAAGAAGTTGTTTTTTGTGTATTTGCAGCAAATAGTTCTGCAACAATGGCTCAAACTGCTTTAAAATTATTGAAACCTATATTATTCACAGGTACGCTTGAAGATTATCAAAAGACTATCGAGAAAAAAGTTCGTTTTTATAATATTCGTTCAAAGTATCTTTATGAAAACCGTTTAGTGATGGAACGTTATGACAATTTCTTGAACCATCTTGAATCTTTAGAACATCACGAACGACGTTTGTTTATTAAAACTAATTTCAAAGGTTTTGGAATGAAGGAATCTTCTCATTTTTTGAGAAACATTGGATTCAAGAATTATTGCATTATTGATAAGCACGTTTTGAATCTGATGACTGAGTTCAGTGTTCTGAATTCTGCAAATCCTCCGAAGAATGTTGATGATTATTTAACAATTGAAAAAAAGATCATTAATTTTGCAGAAGAAAATAATTATAATATAGATGAGTTGGATTTAGCTTTATGGAGTTTCAAGACAGGAAAAGTTATGCGCTAATTATTTTATTTTCTCTAGAAATTTAGATTTATCATATCCGGGCACTTCTTTTCCCCAAAGTACAAAGATTCTATTTATTTTAGTCCAGTATTTTTTTGGAGCAATTTTCATCAATTCTTTCTCCGTTTCTTCTGGCGTTAAAGTTTTAACAAATCCAAATACGTTTGAAATTCTATGAACATGTGTATCTACACATATTGCATCTTTTCCGTAGATTTCTCCGAGTATAAGATTGGCCGTTTTTCTTCCTACGCCAGGAATTAAAAGCAACTCTTCTATTTTTGATGGAACTTTTCCATTATGATTTTTTACTAAAAGCTGCGCAGCTTGCACTAGGTGTTCTGCTTTTGTATTATTGTAGTTGATTGAGTGTATGATTTTTTTTATATCTAAGGGTAAAGATTTTGCAATTTGTTCAAGAGTCTTTTTTTTAAATAATTCTTCTGCAATAGGTATGGTTGTTTCATCTCTTGTTTGTGCAGAGAGTATTGTTGCAAATAATGTTTGCCAGTGTTCTTTCCATCCTTCTGCAGCTAGTCTTTTTTTATCATAAGCATAGTGTTTTTCTGATAATTTGAATATTTTAATGAATTCCTTTTTTCTTTGTTCAATATTCATGTTTATTTTAGAAAAGTTTTTGTATATAATGTTTTTCTATTACTTTATGACTAAAGCACTTTATATGGATGATTCTTATTTGAAGGAGTTTGAAGCAACAGTAGTTAGCATAAAAAATGATAAGTTTGTTGTTCTTGATCAGACTGCATTTTATGCTCAAGGGGGAGGACAACCGTGCGATACTGGAATATTGAAACTAAACGATGAAGAGTTCAAAGTAGTTTTTGTTGGTAAATTTGAAGGAGAAATAAGCCATGAAGTTGATAAAGCAGGATTAAATGTGGGAGATAAAGTAAAAGGAATTATTGACTGGAATAAGCGATATTCTTTAATGAAATCTCATACTGTCGCACACATTATTTCAGGCATTTTAAACAAAGAAACTGGAGCTTTGATCACAGGAAATCAACTAAAAGAAGGTCAAATTAGAGTGGACTTTGATTTAGAGTCATTTAACAAGGATGAGTTTCAAAAATATATTGATCTAACAAACAAAGCCCTGCAACAAAATCTTGAGGTTAAAACGTACTATTTGAAGCGAGAAGAGGCCATGAAGATTCAGGGAATTGTAAAGTTAGCGGGCGCACTTCCTCCAAGTATAGATATTTTGAGAATTGTTGAGATTGGAACTGTGGATCTTTCCGCTGATGGTGGCACTCACGTCAAGAATACCTGTGAAATTGGAGTTGTTTCTTTTCTTAAATATGAAAGTAAAGGTAAGAATAATAGACGCGTTTATCTTGAAATAAAGTAACTAATATACTTTTTTGTATACAGTAATACTAAAATATAGAAAAATATATAAATAAGTTACTCCACGCATCTTTCTATGGATTTAATTGGTGAGATGCAAAAAACAATGGAAACATTGAATCAAAATCAAAGGGCTTTTCAGACTCAGAGTTCGCAGAATTCTTCGTCCTCCCCAACAAACGATCTTACATCTAAGATCTCTGAGCTGAGAGACGCTCTCTTTGAGCAAAAATCTAGGTTTGACAGATTTGTACAAATAAGTCAAAACCGCATAGCTTCCCTGGAAAAAGAGGTGACTGAGTTCAAAACTCAGCTGGATAAAGCAACTGAGTCTCTAGAAAAGATTAGAGACAAAGAGGTTGTTGAACGGTCTAGAGAGGCGCTATTCTCAAGAAGAGATGCGCTTCCTCTCGACAGACCTGTTGATAGAAATGGAGTTGCTCCTTCTAAAGTTCAAATTGCAGACATATTCAATTGCAGCGGAAAAAGATTTTAAATCGTAAGGTTTTTAAACCAATTACTTTTTCTACAGAACATGGCAAAGTTAATAAGAGCAGTTGCATGGAGAAGACTTGAAAGACCATTTACAAGAAAATCCAAGTACAGACAAAAAGCTTACGTAAGAGCAGTTCCAACAAGTAAAGTAATAAAATACGTTATGGGAAACCAAGTAAAAGAATTCGAATACAAACTTGTTCTTAACTCAAAATCAGACATTCAATTAAGACATAATGCTTTGGAAGCAGCTAGAAAGACAGCAAATAAGCTTCTTGAAACAAAGGCGCCTTTGAATTATTTCTTAAGATTAAGAGTATATCCACATCATGTTTTGAGAAATAATCCTTTAGCAGCAGGAGCTGGAGCAGATAGAATGAGTACAGGTATGGCTCACTCATTCGGTAAATCAGTTGGTCTTGCAGCCCAAGTAAGAAAAGGCCAGACTGTTTTTGAAGTTGAAGTAAACAAGGACAAAATTCAAACTGCTAAAGACGCATTAAATAGAGCAAGAAAAAAAATGCCTTGTGATTTCTCAATTGTTATTAAAGAAAAACAAAAAGTGGCAGTTAAAGCTGCCTAAATTTATTTTAATTCTAACATTTTTATAATTTAATCATTTTGTAATTGTAACAAATTTATTTATAGTGCAATCTTGGCTTAAGAGTAATGGTTTTTGACTTAACAGAATTCTTAAAACAAGATTTTGCCGTTACTGCAATCATAATTGTCTTGATTCTTGTTACAATCGTTATTCTTGAAATCTTTAGAAAACGAATATATACTTTTTTTAAGAAAAAAACCAGTATAAGTAAGTTAAATCTAGTAAAATTGGAGTTTCCTGCAATTATGTTATTAGTTGTTTTGGGAGGTCAAATAATTATAGATAAGCTTCTTAAAGATTATTCCGCGGGCGCAGCCATTGGAAAAACTACAACAACTATTTTAATAATCGTTATAACTTATATATTAATGATTGTAGGAGGATTTATCATAGATGCTTGGAGCAGTCATTTACACAGAGTTAGAAGAGATGATTCTCACGAAGAGATTATTCCTTTAACAAAAAGTATTACAAATATAATTTTGAGTTTAATTGCAGTTATTTTTATTCTTCAAACTTGGGAAGTTGCTGTTGGTGCGTTGCTTGCAAGCTTAGGAGTTGCAGGATTAATACTGGGTTTTGCATTTAAAGATACTTTAACAAACATATTCGGAGGATTATTACTTATTATTGATGATAGTTTCAGAAAGGGAGATTTGATTGAACTTCCTGATGGAGAAATTGGTTATGTTGAAGAAACAAACTTGAGAAGCACCAAGCTTAAGAATTTTGACAATGAAGAAGTTCTCATTCCTAATGGTTCTCTTGTAAATATGAAGATAAAGAATTATGCTCATCCATCTAAATCAATTAGAATAAGAATTACTGTATCAATTGCTTACGGATCAGACGTTGACAAAGCTGAATCGGTTATTATGAATGTTATTAATAAGAAAAAAGAAACTTTGAGATATCCCAAGCCAATTCTTTTTTTTGAAAAGATGGGAGACTATGCTTTAGAACTCAAAGTGATGTTTTACATCAAAGATTATCATGAATTATTTCAAGTTAAAAGTGATAGTACAAAGGAAATTTATTCTGCACTTAGAAAGAGCAATATTACAATACCTTTCCCTTCAAGAACTTTGTACTTTGCAGATGATGCGCAGAGAAAGAATCTTAAGAAACGTAAATAATAATTAGAATTTTTTTCTTTGTTTGTTTATCAAAGTTATCAATTCTTCAGGAGATGTGATAAACTCTTGTTTTTTTTCAGCAATAAATTCTTTCATAACACTTTCTTCAGTAATATCTTGTTTACTTATGTAATATATTATTGGTTTTCTCATTTGTTTTATTACATCTAATAATTTATCTTGATCTTCTACAGGATACGTTCCTGTTAAATCGTATACAAACACCAATACATTAGCCACATATTTTATTGCTAGATGTGCTTGTTTTTCAATATCATTCATTTTTTCAAATCTTGCAAGTGTTCCAGGACTATCAATTACTTGTATCTTCTCAAATTTATACTTGTAATATCCTAGATTAAGTTTTTTTGTTGTAAATGCGTACCCTGCTATTTTTGGATTAGCAGTAGTTATTTTTGATAATAATGTGCTTTTACCAACATTAGGAAAACCAACTAGGCACACTGTGAACATATTTTCTTTTATGTCTGGAACAGTAAGTAATTGTCTTCTCACTCCTTCAAGTCTTGATAAGTCTTTATCTATCTTTTTCATAAGCGAGGATATTCGTCCTATGAATTGTTTTTTTAAAAAAAGAACTTTAGAATTATTCATTCTTATTTGTTGTTCATATACTCTGAATAATTCATAAATTTTCCCTGCAGTCCAATTAATATTTGAAAGTGACTTTTTAGTTTCATCCAGATCGAAATTTGTTTTTGAAAGCTCATAATAAAATTCTGGAAGTCCATCTAAGCTAGGAAAATCTTTTACTACTTTGTTTAATTTTTTTAATAATAAATCTTTAATCGTCTTTAGTTTCTCTCTTTCTAATAAGGCTTTTACTTCTTCTTTTTCTCTACGCCTCGAAGTTTTTACAGTTACATACTTAGTTTTATTTAAAGCTGAATTTAGATAATAATCTGCAGAAAATATTTGTTCTAAGTTTTGGAAGTTCATTGTTGTTTGAATTGTTTTTTGAATATTGTTAAGAATTCTTCTAATTTATCTTTTCTCATGCTTGCACCACATGCAAAGTCATGTCCTCCGCCTGTGCCTCCGACTTCTTTCAAAGCAATTTGTAATTTGTCCACTATTGATTCGGTTGCAGATCTTAATGAAAGTATTACCTCTTCTTCTTTTTCTCTAATTATTAAGATTATTTTGTCTGGATGCTCATACAATAATTCATTAGATAGCATGCTAGAAATTGCCAGCTTGTTCTCTTGATATCTAAAAACAATAAATTTTGTTTCGTCTATTTCTATACTTTTTTTTATTACTTCATATTTTTCATTTATTGATGTAAATTTTTTGTATAAGTATTTTCCCCGAGGAGTTGTTTGATTTAGCACTTCTTCAGGAGTTTCTATTCTTGTTAGAACTTTTATTGATTGCATTGCTTGAGTTGTTGTACCTTTTAGATTAAAATCAAGTATTTTTGATAGTTTTCCAAATTTTGAATTAAATAGTGCTTGAGGTGCCGTTGTTATTTCTTCCGGCAATAAGTCTGGATATTCTTGTTTTAATTGCTCATGAAGTGAGGTACTCCAGTCACCTACTGTGCCCATTCCTGCAACCCATAGTGCATTTTTTACATCATTTTTCGCTATTTGATATGTCCAGTAACTTGTTGGACGGTTATCTTCAGGATCGTCTTTTCTCGGATTATAGTATTTAACTCGTTTGTTATCTTGAAGCGGGTGATGATCTATCCAAATAACTTCTTGAGTAATTGAGTCTAAGAATTCCTGTTCAATTAGAGGTTTGTCTAGAACAATAACTAAATCTGGAACATATTCTTCTACTTTTCGAGCATATTTTTTCTCTAGAATTGGTTTGCCTTTTACACAAATACCTTTAGCTTCTATACATAATTTATAGAGTAAAATGTAAGAGGATACACCATCAGGATCATCATCAAATAATATAAGAACTCTTGCGGATTCCTTAATTCGTCTTCTAATATACTCTATATCCTCTTCTTTTATCATATTTTATAGAATGGGACATTTGTTTTAAAAGCTTTCTACTAAGAATCTAAGAGCAATAACTACTCTTTAAGAGTCATTTTTTGCCTATTTTGTTCTTTTTTACCTGACTTTTCTCGAAGGTGAAGTCCCAAATATCGAAAGATAACATGTTTTTTTCATGAGCCATGCCTAATAGTAGTTTTGCGGCTTTTGCAACAATTACTGAAGCAGCCATGTGTATTGTTGCTTGCATTATTCCTTTTTGACTTATTCTATGATTTTCTACATAGTCTGATATCTGTGCAAGAGATACTTCTTTGTCAATTATGAATACTTGTCCCTTGGTTCCTGCCACATACGAGTATATTAACGGAATTTTTTTCTTAAAACAATATTTGTCAACAGCAGATGATACCTCTAAATCATTTGAACAATCTATTACCAAATCTGCTTCCACTAAATATATTGTTGATGATGTTAAATCTTCATGAAATGCTCTTACTGTTACATTTGGATTTATCGCTTCTAATCTTTTTTTTGCTTGTTTCGCTTTGAATTTGTTAATATCATCCTCTAAAAATAAAAAAGATCTTTGTAAATCTTCTTCAAGAATTCTTCCCTTATCTATTACTCTAACACTAATTCCTGATCTTACTAGTATTTCAGCAACTACCGTGCCTACTCCTCCCAATCCAAGCACTGTAACAGTCTTTGTCCTCATATCTTGAGCTTTTGAACCAATCTGTTCTACTAGTTCATGTCTAGAATATCTCTTTGTAGCCATTTTCAATTACTTATACTTTTTTAAAGGTATATAAAGATTTCGGGAATTATCAAAGTTTTTCTTTTATACTCAACACAGTTTCTGTAGCGGTAATTTTTGTTGTATCAATAATTATATCAAATTGAATAAGGTCCTCATAATCCACACCATAAAATTGTTCGTATCTTATTCTTTCACAAGCTCGTCTTTCTTTTAATGCTTTAAAAACTTCTTCAAAATCATCTTTTATTCCTTCATTTTCTCGTCCTTCTTCTTTTTTTAACAAACCTCTGTGAATTCTCTCTGCACCAACTTTTTCTTCAACTTGCAAAAATATTTTTTTGGAATCAGGTAAAAAATGAAATCCTAAACGCGCATCTAAAACAAAGTTGTCATTTTCCTCTCCTAATTTTTTTTGATAATCATCAAGTTCGTAATCAATTGAAGAATCATTTTCTGCAATTTTCCCTAACTCAAGAAGAGTTATTCCGCGTTCTTCTGCCATCTTTCTCATAAAATCTCCCGTTGAATAATGAGAATAGCCTAAGTCTTTTGCTAACATTTTTGCGACAGTACTCTTTCCACTCCCCAAATTTCCAGAAATTGTTATTTTCATAATTTACATTAAAAGTAGTTTTATTTTAAATTTTGTGTTGTTTCTGTGAGAAAAACTTTTAAATAATGTTCAATTACAACAATTCGGGGGAAAAATATGGAAAATAAAGATAATTATCAACCTGTTTATATTATGTCTGATGGTACTCAAAGAAATTCTGGAAGAAGTGCTCAAAGAATGAATATTCTTGCGGCTAAATTAGTTGCTGAAAGTGTTAGAACTACTCTTGGTCCAAAAGGCATGGATAAGATGCTTGTAGACAGTCTTGGAGATGTCACAGTCACTAATGATGGTGTTACAATTCTTAAAGAGATGAGTATTGATCATCCCTCTGCTAAGATGATTGTTGAAATTGCTAAGACTCAAGAAGATGAGGTTGGCGATGGTACCACTACTGCTGTTGTTATTGCAGGAGAATTGTTAAAAAAAGCTGAGGAACTTCTTGATAATAATATTCATCCAACAAGTATTTCCAAGGGGTATAGACTTGCAGCTGAGAAAGCATCTGAGATTTTGAAATCATTAAGTGTTAAACTTGACAAAACTGACAAAGAAACTTTGTTGAAACTTGCAACTACTGCTATGACTGGAAAAGGAGCAGAAGACAAGAAAGATCATCTTGCTAATTTGATTGTTTCTGCTATTTTAAGCATTTCATCTAAAAACAATATTGTTTATAGAGAAGATATTAAGATTGAGAAAAAAGTTGGTGGAAGTATTGAAGAATCTGAATTAATTTCTGGTGTTGTTATTGATAAAGAAAAAGTTCATTCTGGAATGCCGCTTAGTGTTAAAGATGCAAAGATAATTTTGCTTGACGTTCCAATTGAAGTAAAAGGTCCTGAATCTGATGCTAAGATTTCTATTTCTGATCCTAGTATGGTTCAATCATTTTTAGACATGGAAGAAAATATGTTGAGGAAAAAGACTGATAAAATTGTTGCGTCTGGTGTAAACGTTGTTTTCTGTCAGAAAGGTATTGATGATCTAGCACAGCATTTCCTTGCAAAAAAAGGAATCTATGCAGTAAGACGTGTTAAAAAAAGTGACATGGAGCTTTTGTCTAAAGCAACTGGTGGAAAATTAGTAAGTGACTTAAATGATATTTCTTCAACAGATATAGGTCATGCTGGCCTTGTTGAACAACAAAAGGTTGGCGAAGAATTTATGACTTACGTTCGTGATTGTAAAAATCCTAGTGCTTTAACCATTTTAATACGAGGCTCAACATCTCATGTAATTGATGAAGTTGCTCGCGCAGTAGAAGATGCAATCGGGGATATTATTTCTGCTTTATCTTCAGGTAAAGTTGTAGCGGGCGCTGGAAGCATTGAAGTTGAAGTTGCTAAAGAATTAAAGAAATATGGGCAAACTCTTTCAGGAAGAGAACAATTAGCTGTTGTTGCGTTTGCTGATGCTCTTGAAGTTATTCCAAAAACTCTTGCAGAGAATGCTGGTTTGGATCCTATTGATATCCTAACTGAATTGAAAGCAGCTCATGATAAAAATCAGAAGTGGGCAGGAATCAATGTTTTTACAGGAAAGATTATTGATGCTTGGGCTGAGGGAATAATTGAACCTTTGAAAATAAAAACTCAGGCACTTTCTAGTGCGGCAGAGGTTGCAATAATGATTCTTAGAATTGATGATGTTATTCTTGCAGCTAAGCCAGACGGCGCTCCTAGAAAAGGTCCAGATATGGATTATTAACAATTCTTTTCTAATAATTTAAAGAATTTGTCAATGTGTTTTTTAGCTTCATCTAGAGTTTTGTAATTCACAAGTTTCAGATTTTTATTTCCACTAATCATTGCAGATAATCTTTTATTTAGTTGATTCTTGTATAAGCATAGAATATGTTTATTCATATTCTCGGCCTTACCAAGCTCGTATCCGACTCCTAAAGAAGGTGTAGAAACTTCTGCAATTATTACATCGGCTTCTTTAATCCACGACATATCTCTGTTGTAAATCCATTCATCCGATGGACCATCTTCACCAAACTCAGTCAAATTTTTGTCGCCAACATGTTCTGTTAAAACTTTTCCATAACTAGTTAGATATTGAATTAATTCATTGTATAATCCTTTATCATCTCTTCCACCACGAATTGAACCTGCAAAATATATTTTCATTAAACCATCTTGTTATAATTAATATTTAAATTCTTTGTGTTGTTATTTTCTATAAATAAGTTTATCTTTAAGGAAATAAAGAACTATTGATAAAATTAAAAATAAAAGTATTGTTGAAGCTATTCTTATACTTTTATTAATTATGACTGGAAGCACGAATACTCTTGCTGCATGGAGGTTATCTTGAATTTTATTACTATTAACTTCTTCAACACTCATAACATCTATGTTTTCTAAATGTACACCTTCTTCATCAACATCGAGGATTATGTATCCAACATTATCTCCAGGAAGTACTGTTCCTCCTAATGCTCCACTTGTAGCAATAAGTGTATCATTAATTTTTATTGCACCTTGTTGATGTGTGTGTCCTGCAATGTATGCATCTACATGAAACTCGTTCATTAGTTTAATAAGATACTCGCTTTCTGATTTGATATGAATTGTGTTTGACATTTCTGGGTGTAAATTTTCAGATGTGTCGAAGTTTCCTGAAAGAGTATCAATGGGAGGCATGTGAGATATTATTATTGTGTGATTATTGGTGTTATCTTTCAATTCTCTATAAAGCCAATCGAATTGAGAATCTCCAATTAGTCCTTTTGAGGTATCTAATATTATTATTTTAGTATCTTTGATTTCAAATGAATAGTAATAGGGTCCAAAGTACACGTTGTAATATTTATCGCCTCTATTCCAAATATCATGGTTACCCATTGTTGTAAATACTTGAAGAGGGTATGATTCTGCAATTGCTGATGCAATAAGAAACTCTATTGAATATCCATTATTCGTTATATCTCCAGCCCATACAACAAAATTTGGTTTTTTATCTAAGAATTCCGCCAATACAGACATATAAATAAATTGCGCAGAGTGTGTATCTGAAAATACCACTATTCTAAGAGGATCTTTACTTTCAACTGCAGGAATTTCAATTACTGTTTCGTCGTTTGCTTTAACATCCAACATTGTTTTTGATCCTTTTTCTTCTAGCAAGAAGGTTCCACTTATTGGGAATTCAATTAATTGTTGTTCATCAGAACTATTCCAAAAATCATCATAATTTATTTTGTCAATATTTTTTTCATTTCTATTTACCTTAATAGCATTTTCTTGCATATTTAGAATTCTTAACAAAATTTTCCCAGTTGTATTAGATAGTATTGATATATTTGCAGAAGGTGCAATCATTTTTACTGTTACTTCGGCCAATAAATCTTCTTTTAATTCTGATACATCATAAACAAAAGCGCCATCACAAATAACAGTTATATCAGTTAATACCCCTTCTTGTCTAAACACGGAGATTCCTCCACCATTTGGAGAACTCATTATTTTGGCTTTGCCTTCCCAATCAATCACCCAAATATAAACAATTGTTAATACTACGATTATTAATACCACCAAAACAATCCAATTCAGTTTCAGGTATTTACCTTTAGGCATCTCTTCAAATTGATCGTTTTTTGTAGGTTTATTTAATATAAATATAATTAGCCATATAATGAAGAATCCAAAAAATACTCCCCTAGTTCCCACATCTATTAACATATACATCAGGGAATAAAGCATTCCAGTAATGGAAAATATTTTCAAAAGAAATGTGCCTATATTTCTTTTTCTTAATAATATCATTATTGCCGCGAAAATCCCTAGTAGTGCTACAATTATGCTTAGAATTCCTAAAAGAACAAAAACCACTCCGTGGCTAAAAGTATCCGAAGAAGTAAGTAATACTAATAAGGAAATGCACACAGATAAAATCATTAGTATCTTTGTCTTTAGAGAAATTTCCTCAGTCATACTCGGTTTTTTAATTTATATATATTAATACCTTTCGGAAACAAACTGTAAACGTATCACAAAAATTTAGTTAATTATTTAAATCCTTAATTCTTAGATTTGTTTATGCAGAAAAAAGAAGAGGCAAGTCTTATTAGCAAGAGTGTTAACAAAACAGTTAGTGCTTTCAAGAACGTTGTTTTTGGAAGAGAAATTCATCATGCAGTTAATGAGATAAAATCAGAAATTGATGAGACTATTAAAGATGCTAAAAAGAGCATCGATAAAAGTTTTGAGAAGTTGATGACTCACATAATTATTTTCTTTTTGATTATGGCTGGTTTAATTTTTGCATTTTTAGGTTTAGCTTATTTCTTTATTGAACAATTGAATTTTTCAAGTAGTAGTGCTTTTCTTGTAATTGGAATTCTAATACTTGCACTCGGTTGGTTCTTTTTGAGAGAAATTAAAAAGAAATAATTGGTAAGAATACTATTCAACTATTCGCATTTGTACTTGAGCAGCATAGGCACAATAATCTTGCATAATTTTTTCTGACGGTTTTTTATTTGAATTCAAAGAATTGTATATCTTACAAACACTTATAAGATAATTAATACCGGCCGGAAGTGTTTTGATAAGTTCTTCATTTGGTCTTAGAATGTTTAGTATTATCTCAAGGTCATATCTAGCATTTTCATACAATCCTATGCTTATTAAAGGATTTACATCTTTGTTAAATTTATCAGATGCGTCTTTTATTAATTCTTTTACTTCAGATTCACTCATACTTATTAGAAATCAATGCGTATTTATTAACCTTATTAGTCATCAAATTAACTCAACATGTACTCTACTTAATTTCTTGTTTGAATCTTTGAAGCGTCTTTATTATGTGTTCTGGTTGTGTTTTTAGAACTTCTGCTGTTTTTTGGATTACATCTCCAGAAAATTCCTCTTTTGACTTAAGTTCTTTAGAATCAAGTTTTCCTTTTTTGGATTTTTTCCAGTTTTCAAATAATTCTAAAGCACGTGTAGGAATTTGTTTTTCTTCACACAATAATAGTTCTTTCGCAGTTCTTATTATTTCTCTTTCTTTTTCAAAGTATTTTTCTGCAGCAGCTCCTGCTAAGAATTCAAGTCTAACTACGCCATCTTGTATCTTACTTGTTTTGATTATTTTTATACTTCCTACATCTCCTGTGAGATCTAGATGTGTTCCCCCACAAGCTTCTACATCAAAGTCATTTATGTTTATTATACGAAGTTCTTTTCCTGGAACTGCGCCGCCCTGGTAGATTCTTACTCCGTATTTTGCTTCTGCAACATTTCTTTTCATGAATGATTTGAATACTGGTCTGTTTTCCTTTACAACAGTATTTGCCAAATCCTCTATTTCATTAATTTCCGCATCTGTAAGTTGTTCGTAATGTGTTATGTCTAATCTTGATTTTTCTACTGTTTTTGCGGCTCCTGCTTGCCAAACGTGATCTCCTAGTATTTTTCTTGCACTTCCTGTTAAAATGTGTGTTGCTGTGTGATGTTGTGCCAGTTGTAATCTTCTATCAAAGTCTATTTTACAAATTGCAGTTTCTGTTTCTTTGAAATCTTTTCCTTTAACTTCATGTATTATTATGCTTCCTTGTTTAATTACATTTACAACTTCATGCTTGTTTATTGTTCCAATATCGTGTATTTGCCCTCCGCTCGTTGGATAAAATGCAGACTGATCAAGAACCAAGTATTTTGTTTCAGGATTTTTTGTTGAAATAACTTTAAGAATATGTGCTTTAAAATCAACTAAATCAAAGTGATCATAATAAAGAACTTGAGTAGAATTTATTCCCTCTAAATCTAGTTTCTCTTCTTTTACTGTTTGTGTTTTTTGCTCTGCTTGTTCGTGTCTTTCGCTTACAAGTGAATAAAAGTTATCTGGCACAATTATTTCTTTTCCAAGTTTCTTTGCTTCTTTTCTAACAGTTTCTGGACTTATTCCTTGACTATCATATAGCTCAACTAGTTTTTCTACAGCCACTTCTTTTTGGATTATTTTTTCTATTATTTTTTTGTTTCTTTCTTGTCCTTCAAGATATTTTTTCTTTTCTACATCAAGTATTTTTTTTACATGAGGAAGATTTTTTGATAACTCAGGAAATATTGGTTTCAAGTATTCTGCATGCCATTCACAAACTTCAAATAAATCCAATTTCCAAGAATATTCATCAATAAATTGTAATGCTCTTCGTAAAATAACTCGTAAATTATATCCTCCTTTCACGTTTGAAGGGAGAGCTCCATCGCTTATTGCAACAAGTAATGATCTTGAATGTTCTGCAACCGAATACATTGCGCTTAGAGGAAGTAATTTTTTTCTTAATACATCCATTTTCATCTCTAGTTTTTCAGCAACAAATTTCCACGTTCCTGCAACATCTTCTGTTTCATCTATGTTAAGATAAGAACCATATGGAAGATACTTGTTGATAAAATCTTGATCGTAATCGACTTTTGTTCTTTCAATCATTTTTTTTATTACTGTTGGAAATGCTGCATCATACATTGTACCTTTTCCTTGAGAGAACCATGCTACTCTTTCATGCCCCATCCCCATATCTAGCACTTTTAGTTTTAATTCTTGATCGCCTTCAGGTGTTTGTTCATATAGCATGTAAACTTGATTTGCTAGTTCTACTCCTCTACTGAATATTTCCATACATGGTCCGAAGTTTCCTCCTCCAGCCCAAGCATCTTCATGAAATACTAATTCATCTTTGTCTAGACCCACTCCTTCTATAAACCAATCAACTAAATCTTTAAAGTATTTTGGTTGGTTCCAGTCTTCTTTTTTCATGAATGCATGTTGTCCAATCATAACGAATCCTGTATTATGACTCATAGTTACTCCAACATTATCTATATCATTAAATCGTAAACTAAACTGTGGAACAACAAGAGGATTTGCTGGCGGTTCAACTTCTCCGTTAACTACGTATGGTTGAAAATCATAAATACTTGCTTGTACGAAATCTGTATCGTCTCTCCATCGCGCTACCACTGAGTATCTTTCAATAGGAGTGTATCCTTTTTTTGCCATTAATTCTGAGAATTTTTTCCAGACTTGAACATAATCCATTTTATGTTTCGCAGGATTATTTGATAAGAATGTGAATCCACCACTACAACTAGGATCTCCACAAGTTTCTCGTTCTTTGTGAGCCCAAAATTTTATTCCACATTTACTACAGGAATATCTTTTGAACCCTTCTTGCTTCAGAATACTTGTAGCGTAATATTTATCTGGATCTTCGCTGAATACTTTTTTGAATTTCTTCTTTACTTGTTTATCTGGAAGCATTTCCTTTGAAAACATTATTTAGTTTTTATATGTTGCGGTGTATTCTTCCATGGTCTTCTCATCTGAATCAATTTTTAATAAGATTTTTATAATACTAGTTTTTCTACAGTTAGTATGGCTAAGAAACGATTCAGTACCTCTTCAGAAAGAGAAGATAAAATAAGAAGAAGAAACTCAATTATAGTTGGATTGATTTTGATTGGTTTAATGGGCTTTAGTGTTTTATCTTATTCTTTTTATGGAAATGACAGTACCAATACAGATATAAAATATAATGGTTATACTCTTAAATCCGAATCTGTTAACGGGGTAACTGTTTTAACAACAACAGTTGACAAGACTAAATTTTTCTTTTATTCAGCGCCTACAATTGCAAATAAGTTCAAAAATATTGAATTTGAAACAGCATATTCTTTTGCACCTACAATTGTGTTTACTAAAGATCCTTTAAGTTTAAATGAAACTAGTTATTCAGATGAACAATACTATAATTATTTGTACAACGATGTTAATGTTTATTCAGGAAAAAAAGTAATTCTAGCAGTTACTAAAGAAGATTTGTTGAATGATTTTCCAATTATTACTTGCGCAGACGCTTCTCCAACAAGGATTGTTGTTGTGTTGAATAACTCTGTAAGTAGTCTTAATTCAAATCTAGCTACAGTTGACAGCAATTGTTTTAGAGCTGATGCTTCATATCTAGACATTCTTAGTTTTAGAGATTACGTTTTATACAATAATCTAGGGGTAAAAAATGGATAAGTCTAACAAACCAAACAAAAGTCACAAGTCAGTGCAAGGCTCAAAAGAAAATAAAAAAGATACTCCTATACTCTCAGAATCTAGCGTGTTCAAAGTAAAAGGTGACTCTACAAATTCAGAAAAAAAAGAAGAAAAACAATCCAAAAAGAAGTCTTCTAAACATAGTCTTTTATTAAAAATGGGAATACCTGTTGGCATAATAATTATTTTAGCAATCGTTTATTTATTGGTTTCAACAAATAAACCTGCCCAAGTAGATTACTCTCAATATAATGGATATTATTTTAATAAAACTTCTGATTTGGGTCTTTGGAGAACAACTTTAAAAACTGGTGTTGGAGATGTTGTTTACGACTTTTATTATCATCCTTTAGATGTTGAGAACATTTCTTATAATAATAGTTTGAGTCTATACATAATAGTAGTTGCTAAAAATAATGGAAATTTTACTGTTGCTTATTCTCCTGAACTATCAGGCTTTGGTAAAGCTGCTATTGCAGGAACTGAAGTAACTAAAGTTATTGGCACATACATAAATGTAAACTCTGGATTTACCGAAGCTCTTCCAGGTTATCCTGACCTTCCAATTCACAATTGTTCTGAATCTGGACCAAGAGTTCACGTCTTAGAATTTAGTTTGGGCGAGAAGAATGAAATTATATCTGATCAGTACTGTTCAAAAATAATTGGAACAGATCTTGATAATTTGATTATGCTTGCAGATGCATACATATATAGAGTTATGGGCATAATTAAAGATCCAGTCATCATAGATCCAAATAAATTGAACGTAACGTCTCTGCTAAATAAATTAAATAATACAGAATTATTGAATTCTTCCTTAACAAACATAACATCTGATAATTCATCTAGTTAAAAAGATTAAAATTTGTTGATTTTTGAGAAAGCTTTTTAAGGATGTATTTTTTTGTAGTTATATGGATCATTACTTTTCTGAGAAACCAACTTCTGAAGAGACTATTTTTAAAATTTCTGTAAATGCATTGGGACTTTCGTTTGAAATGCTTTCAGCTTCAGGATTATTTTCAAAAGATGCTTTAGACACTGCTTCTAAGCTTTTAATTGAAAAATCAAAGATTTCGGGAACTAAAGGTTTAGATCTTGGTTGCGGAAATGGAGTTGTTGGAATTTGTATTTTAAAAAAATATCCCGCTACAGAAGTGGTTTTTTCTGATATTAATGAACGTGCAGTCAAAATTTGTGAAAAAAATCTGAATAAACTTAAGTTAAAAGGAAAAGTTATTAAATCTGATTTATTTGAAAAGATAAGTGGAGAGTTTGATTTTATTTTATCTAATCCACCTTATGCCGCAGGCAGAGATGTTTGCTTTAAATTAATTGAAGAATCATTTAATCATCTGAAAAAAAGAGGAACCTTACAAATCGTTGCTAGACACAATAAGGGCGGAAAAATATTGTCTGAAAAGATGGAGAATGTTTTTGAAAGTGTTGAAGCTCTTGCCAAATCTGGCGGATTTAGGGTTTATATGAGCGTGAAAAATTGATTGAGCCAGTATTTTTAGAAATAACATTTGTTGTAGTTCTTGCAGTATTTGTTACAATAATTATGAGACTTCTTAAGCAACCTTTAATCATAGGGTATATTCTTACAGGATTGATTGTCAGCCCAATTGGTCTTAATATTATTCAATCTGAAAATGCACTTCCTGCGCTAGCAGAAATAGGTGTTTCTATTCTATTATTTCTTGTCGGAATTCATCTAAATCCAAAAGTAATAAAAGATATGGGAAAAGTCTCTCTTATTGCCGGTCTTGGTCAAATAATATTTACTTCTTTGGTTGGTTTTGGGTTATGTTATCTACTCGGTTTTGACTTAATAGTTTCAATTTACGTTGCAATTGCATTAACTTTTAGTAGCACAATTGTTATTATGAAATTGCTCTCAGATAAAGGAGAACTTGAAAGTTTGTATGGTAGAATCACGTTGGGAGTTCTCATCATTCAAGATATTGTTGCAATGCTTATGCTTATTGCTTTATCTTCTAGTCCTGGTGAAGGCGAACTAGGAACATACATTATTTTTGCAATTCTAAAAACGATTGGTCTTATTGTTGGAATTTATCTTATCTCAAAATTGTTGTTTCCTCTTATCACAAAAACTATTGCTAAATCTCAAGAGATTCTATTATTTTTCTCCATAGGTTGGTGTTTGATTGTTGGAAGTATTTTTGGATTCTTAGGATTTTCTATTGAAGCTGGTGCATTATTAGCAGGAGTAGCTTTATCTGTTTCTCCTCTAAGATATGAAATAAGCTCCAAACTAAGACCTTTAAGAGATTTCTTTATTTTACTTTTCTTTGTTGTTTTAGGAAGTCAGATGACTTTTAACAACATAGCAACATATACTGTTCCTATTATTGTATTATCTTTATTTGTGTTAATAGGAAATCCTATTATTGTCATGATACTCATGGGGCTTCTTGGCTATACTAAAAGAAATAGTTTATTCACAGGATTAGCCATGGCTCAAATAAGTGAATTCTCTTTAATCATCATTGCGATCGGTTCAAAATTTGGTCATGTTTCTTCCGATATTCTTTCTGTTGTAACATTAATAGGAATAATAACAATTGCCGGGTCTTCATATATGATGATGTATAATAATAAATTATACAATTTGCTATCGCCAATTCTTAATATTTTTGAGAGACGTGGTAAAAAAGTTGATGAACATAAGTATTTATCTCATGATAAGCACCACGTACTTCTATTTGGATATCATAGAATAGGTTTTGATCTTGCTGAATCTTTCAAAAAAATGAAAAAAAAATTTTTAGTTATAGACAATAATCCTGAAATAATTCTTGATTTAGCAAAGCAAGGAATTGATTGCAGATATGGAGACGCCAGCAATATTGAATTGCTTAACGAATTGAATTTTAAAGAAGCAAAAATGATTGCTTCCACCATTCCCGATCTAGAAACTAACCTATTGTTAATTAAATTTATCAAAGAACATAATTCAAAGGCTCTCATTATTACTGTTTCAAATCAAGTTGAAGAAGCTTTAGAGTTATACAAAGCAGGAGCATCTTATGTTATTATGCCCCACATGTTAGGAGGAAAACATACTTCTTTGCTCATTGAATCTCATGGATTAAATGAGAAAAAGTTCTTGAAAGAAAGACAGTTCCATTTGAATCACATTCAGAAAAGAGCTCAAAGTTCTTATTATAAAAAACCTTAAGAATTATTACTTTTAATCTTTCTTTTTGTTTTGATTAAAGAAATCAATTGCTTTATCAAAGTCTTTTTTTTCAAAATCTAACCAGTACTTATCTGTAAAGTATATCGTGGATCCTTTTGCATCCCACAACAACAGTCCATTGTAGTGATGATTATTCATTATCATTAATTCTGGAGCCATAAAATAACTACTTGAAAGATTTTCTTTTAATTGTTCAACATTAAGATCATCTATAGATATTTTTTCAGTCAAAGCTTTTCTTATTAGCAATTTTGTTGCAGCAAGTATTTCTTCGTGTCCATCATATTTTACACAAAAGTTCAAAAAGTAGTGATCATACTCTTTTGTTTTATCCATAGCGTTTCTTAGAATGTCAACAAAATCAGGTTCCAATGCATTTAAGTTTCCTATAACATAGATTCTTACTTTTTTCTCAATTATTAATTCATCCAACACTAACTCTTTGAAGAATTTTTTTAAACCATCAATTTCTTCTTCGTTTTTTGTAGATAATTGTATGGTTAATAAGGGAATATCTTTTTTTATCTGTAATTCTATAAGATCCTTCAATTTTTCGAGATTCTTCTTAACAGCTTCTTTGATATCAATATTGTTTTTTGTAGCCCAAGTTCTTATTCTAGTTGCATTAATTGCGAGGTGCTTAGGCATGTCTTGTCCTTTCAAAATACTAGGAATTAGCATAGTCTTTGGCAATATAACAAACTATTTAAATATTTAGATAAAAGAATTAGATTATGATCGAAGAGATTTTAATCTTATTGGCACTTTTATTAGGCACAATAGCCGATATGAAAACAAGAGAAGTTCCAGACACATTGAGTTTTGGTCTCGTTGGTATCGGTTTTTTAATTGCTACTATCTCAAGTCTTTTCTATACCTCATTTTCTCCACTCATTAATACAGCCGCTGGTTTTGTTGCAGGAATAATTTTAGGATTATTATTCTACTTCACAGGAATGTGGGGCGGAGGCGATGCTAAGATAATCATGGGCATTGGTGCAGTTATGGGCCTAGGAGTATTTTCCATCGGGACAACGCTTCCTTTATTTTTAATATTTGTAGTTAACACGTTTATAGTTGGTGCAATTTATGGTGCTTGTTGGATGACCATGCTCGGAGTTAAGCATTTTAGTGCATTTAAAAAAGAATTCTCTTCAGTGATGAAAGACGAAAAAATAAAACGCACAAGATTACTATTATTCATATTCTTAGGAATCATAATAATTATTTCGTTAGTTGCTCCAATTTATACTGGATTTAAGATTGCAACAGTTATTGTAAGCATAGTGTTTGTTTTGTTCTTCTATTTATCATTAGTTATAAAATCAATCGAGAGATCAGTTTTATTCGCAGACATCCCTGTTAACAAACTTACAGAAGGCGATTGGATCATTGACAAAATCAAGTTAAAAAATGGGGAATTATACAAACCAAGCAAAACAGGAATATCTCTAGAAGATATTGCTCTGCTTAAGAAGAATAATGTTAAATTTGCTCGAGTCAAAGAAGGAATACCTTTCTTGCCAAGTTTCTTAATTGCCTACATTGTAACACTAATCTTCCAGAATTGGATAGTATTATTGTTGTAGTTAATTCTTAGTAAGTCTTAAAAAATATAAATCTGTTAAAAGTTTAATTCTTATTATTCTCTTTCAAATTTAATGTTTCTTTTCCTAAAGAAATACCCAAATTAGAAAATACAGTTGTCAACAAATAATTTGTTGTTGCCGCGTAGAACTTGTCAAAGGTCTTTCTTCCCATCTTGTCAAAATACATTGATAATCGTCCTTGCTCTGCGTTCCAAGATCGTTTATATGATGATAAGGCCATGTGAATGTCTTCCGTTCCTACATTTACACCTATAGATAGACTTTCAATATCATCATACTCAACAACGGAGTCAATGCATTCCTTTGACATTCTGTCAAATTTCACTTCTTTGAACTTATTTTGAGTATTAAAATATTTAACAAACATTAAAGTATTAATTAATTCAGGATACTTCTCCAGATCATAAGACTCATACAACTCTTCTTTTGCCAATGGCAACAAGTCAATAATGATTTTTACGACTTCTTCCGCAGAAAGATTTTTTGTAGGTTGCCAATATATTTCATTCAATCCAAATACTGGCTGTATGTATGTCAACACTTGCTGTTCATCACGACTAAGATCAAATCTGTCTGCAGGATAACCAACAACCTTAGGGTTTTCTTCCGAAATAACCAATTTGTATTCTTTATTTGCAATAGAATCATAACGAGAATATCTATCATCTTCACTTAGCTTATCCTGAGTAATACATACTTCTTCAGCCACAATATACCAAGAACCTTAGACAAAGATATAAAGTTTACTTAAGAATAAACACAAAATGATGAAGTTCATATAATCGCATTTAAATAGACCTGTACAAAGAGAACAAGAAAACAATTTACGAAATAGCAACATTATGTCTTTCTAGATTTCTTAATTAAAAATCTAATTAAAAATACAAGTCCAATAATTACTGTGATTGAACCTACAAATAGTAGAATTAATTGCTCAAAATTATATCTTTCCATTATACTTACAAATAATGATTTTTCTTTGTAAGTTAATTTGACAACACACCCATTTGGAGGGACTGCTTGACAAGCTGTATTATGCTCACAATCAGATAATTTTAAATAAACTGTCCAATCCGCATATCTAGTTACATTATCATATCTTTCACAATCACATTTATCAGCATTGATTTCTTCAACTCGATTTTGAAAATTTATGTATTCTGAAGAGGATTGTTTTTCAATATAAATAGCACTAAAACCATAATGTTCTTTATTGAATTGATTGATCACATTTCTGAAAATTTGCTGTTCATCTTCAGATAAAACTAAATTATCACAATTTGCATATTCTGACTCCGGTTTATTGTTGATAAATTCAATAATATCTACATTAGAAGAAAGATTTTCATTATCAGAAGTAAAATAGCATTTATTCAATTCGGATGTTCTAATAGAAAAATATGGAAATGGAGTAATACTACAAGCAAAAATTTGTGGCACAATAAATAAAATCATAACTAAAAATAAGGTTATTATAAAAAACTTTTTAATCATATTTTTATTTAAATTATGATACTTTATTAAGTTTTCTTTTTAAATTGGCCTAGTAGAAAGTTTCCTTAATTGCTTTTATGTGGAAAGACTACAAGTAGACCGATCGAAGAGAGAAAGTAGTGGAACGTTTAAAGATTAAATATAACTTCATTTAACTTAGTGATGTATTCTTTTTGAGAAATTTCATGTTTAGCACCAGCCACTATGAGTAATTCAGAATTCCTAATTCTTTTATTTGCATCATTCACTCGCACATACACTTCTCGCGATTCTTTTTCACCTGCAATTAAAAGGGTTTTACAACTAATATTTTTGGCTAATTCTTGGAATGAAAATCTTTTCAAATCGGCTATTCTTTTTTTGCCAACCATATTTATCCACGATTTTTTCAAAGATTTCAAATCCTCTTTGAAATATGGAGACAATGAACACAAAAAAAGCATCTTTGGTTTTAGTTTAATCGTAGAAATAAATGCAATCATGGCGCCGAATGAAAAACCAAATATGTAAACTTCATCGCTTTTTTTATGTGATAGTTGACAAAAAAATTCATCAATATAATCACTCATCACGTTATATTTCCAAGTTATTTTTATAGGAACAACCTTGAAATCTTTTGATTTGAAAGATTTTATTGCCCGTTGATAGCCTTTAAGATTAACTGTCTCCGTAAAACCAGGAATTATATAAATTACTTTACTCATAAAAGAATATATTTAGTATTACTTTATTAAATTTCCTATAACCCAAACAAGATTACGTATAACCGTTGTTATATGAGGGTGAGCGTAACGGAGTGGAGCGAAAGCGCAGCGCCCCCTTGAGTAAATTTTGGCGCGCGTCTATGATAATTTTGTTTTACCAGTATTAACAATAAGAATTTTTTTGTCTTTAGGAATTTTATTTTTTATTTGTAACAATAAACCTAAACCTGCAATACCAGAGGGCTCACATTCAAGCCCCTGATCTTTAGCAATTTTAATGGCTTTATCTAAATATTTTTCCTGAAGATTGTAAACTTCACTCATTTCTCCAGTAAGTCCAGTATATCTGTAAAATTTTATCCATTGTTTAGAGTAATTAGCGAAAGGCAAAAATGGAGCAAATAATTTGTCGGCTTTACTTTTTGAGTTACTTGTTGTCGCTCCCAATATAGAAGTACTTTGTAATATTTTTTTGGTACCTCTAAATCTTGGGTCTTTTCTTTTATATCCCAATTCATTTTTGATCACATTCATAATATTTTCATAAAGTTGACCTGTTCCAAAAGGTACGAAAATAAAATCGGCATCATTGTTAATGATTTCGTAACTTAGCCAGTCGTAAAATCTAACTGTGGGGTCATAGGCTTCATTTGAAGTGATATCAAGGCCATCTTCATTATTTGTAAGCTTTAAAATATCTTCCCAAGTAAATATTTTTCTACCTAGATTTTCCAAAAAAACATTACATCCAATTTTTTCTAAACTTCTGATTATTTTGGGGTCTGTTGAGGAATCCATCAATACACGTAAATTTGGTAAATGGTATTTCTTTAATTGTGTTTGAATTGCTAAAGCAGCAGAACCGGAACTTAAAATGGATAAAATTGGGAGCTTTTT
>Ga0210057_1000659_pt1 | contig 56286 bp, 56 predicted proteins | sample CryGeyCG2114_010_2_FD_183968 | JGI IMG/M metagenome (GOLD analysis project Ga0210057, IMG submission 183968) | Groundwater microbial communities from aquifer - Crystal Geyser CG10_big_fil_rev_8/21/14_0.10 (SPAdes) (version 2) | ecosystem: Environmental > Aquatic > Deep subsurface > Groundwater ...
ATACTACTACGCACTAAAAGCATGCAACACAACAGGATGCAGCACATCATGGAGCACACAAATTAATGCTACTCCTGTCTCAACTCCTGTTTTAAGTGCAACTATTTCCGGCCCAACTACTACAACAATAAACACTCAGTTTACTTTAACCGGAACAGCAGTAAATCCAGTTGGAACCCCAAGTTATTCTTGGCATAATATTAGTTCAGGTTGCAATCCAACTACTGGAAGCAATTCAAGTATTACTTTAACTTGTACTACAACAGGAAACAAATCAGCAACTTTAACTGTTACTGCAACCAATGGTTCAGCCAGTGCAACACACAATATTAATATAACTGAAACAGGAACAGCTCCAAATACTCCTAATCCACCAACAGCAACAGAAGGAGATTCAAAAGTTGATTTAAGCTGGAATGCAATTTCAGGAGCAACTTATTATAAGTTAAGGTTTAGAACAAGCCAGCCAGGAACATACATTTATATTGGAGGAAATATTACTGGAACAAGTTATGCTCACACAGGATTAACAAATGGAACAACTTATTTTTATGATTTAAGTGCATGCAATACAATTGGATGCAGTGCAGGAAGTTCGCCGCCAGATGCTTCAGCTACTCCAACATCAGGAACTTCAATTCCTGAAATTCCGCAAAATGTTGTTGGAACAAAAGGAGATAACCCAGGCTTTATAAGAGTAAGCTGGGACGCAGTTATTGGAGCAGAACACTATAGATTGTACCATATTTATGAAGGAAGTTCAACAACAGGAATAATTAGCCCAATTTATTCTACTTCGCAACATTATGGAATCCAAAACCCTGAAGAACCAACAAAAAAGAAGCTTCATGCAGTTCAAACATGCAATTCAGTTGGATGCAGTCCATTAACTACTTATGGAGCAGAAGCCTATCCAAAAATTGGATTAAATGCAGGAGGAATTTATGCAGGAACAACAAATTCAGCAACCCAATTAACTCCAGCAATTCTTTATAAACCTGAAAATGCAGTTACAGCTTATTTATGGCAAATAACCCAAAATAATTCTGGGTGTAATTTAAGTGCAACAAATATTGCTAATCCAACTTTAAGCTGTTCAAGTCAGGGAACTGGAACAACAGTTAAATTAACTGTAACAATTTCTTCTCCCCAGCCAGACACTGCAGAAGACACAGCAACAATAAATATTACTCAAATAACAGATACAACTAAGCCAACAGTTTCAATAACTGCTCCAATAAATTCAGCTACAGTTAATTCAATTGTTTTAATTCAGGCAACAGCAGCAGATAATATTGCAATAAAAAACGTGAAATTTTATGTTAATAATTCACTTAAAATAACAGATAATTTAACTCCATTTGAATATTCATGGAATACTGCAAATGAAACAAACGGAACACATTTAATTAAAGCAATAGCAGAAGACACTACAGGAAACACTGCACAACAAGAAATAAGCGTTACAGTAAGCAATGCAGTTCCTTCACAGGAATGCGGGAACGGAGTAATTGAGTCAGGAGAACAATGTGAATTTGATGCAGACTGCACTCAAACAACAGAAACATGTAATTTAACAACAAAAGAATTTGGAACAAGAACAATAAGTTGTTCAAGTTGTAATTGTGTTACAGGAGCATGGAATTATAATTCAACACAATACTGTAACAAATGCACTCACTGTGGAGACGGAACACAAAACTGCGGGGAAACACAAACTTCTTGTCCGACAGACTTTGGTGGAACAGATAATATTGCACCAGCAAAACCAACTGGATTAGAAACAATCAGAACAACAAAAGATTCAATTACAATTTTATGGAACCAAAACACTGAACCAGACCTAAAAGAATATATTATTTATTATGGAACAAGCTCTGAAAACTATCCTTATGATAAAACTGTTGCAAAAAATAATTCAAACACAACAATAAATGGATTACTTTCAGATACAAAATATTTTATTGCAATCAAAGCAATAGATGAAACAGATAACAAAAGTGTTTATTCAAATGAAGTTGAAGGAACAACAGAAAAAGAAGAAGAAATAATTATTCCGATTCCAACTGGATTAAAAGCAGAATTAATTGAAGGAAAAGTTAAACTTGAATGGAATCATTCTTCGCCCCAACCAGAAAACTATATTATTCAAAGAAAAACAAAAGACGAATCATTTGACCAAATAAACACAACAACAGAAAATAAATATTTAGATGAAGAAATTGAAAAAGAAAAAACATATGAATACAGAATAGCCGCATACAAAAACGGAAAAAGAAGTGATTTCTCCAACACAATCGAAATAGAAATAAAAGAGAAACTTAATTGCGAAGAAGATAATGAATGCAATGAAGAATGCGATTCAGATCCAGACTGCAAAACTAATTTAATTCCATGGGGAATAGGAACAGCAATAATAATTGTTTCAACTGCATTAGCTTATGTTTTATTTACTTATGATATTTAAATCAAAGCATATGTTTTAATAAAAAAACCAACAATAATTAATACATAATTTTAATTATTACTTTGCAAAAAAGGGGTTAAATGAATAAAACAAAAGGGCAAACTGAACTAATTATTGCAGTTGCATTAGTATTAATTGCTTCATCAATAATAATTGCAACACAATTTGGAACCGGAAGCCCAACAGGCGGAGCAATAACTTCTCCTCCAACAGGAATTAATGCTGACCCTGGAACTAACCCAGGAGAAATTCTAATAAGCTGGAATGCTGTTACAGGAGCAGATAATTACCAAATAGATTTTACTGATAATCCAGACCCAAAAACAGGCTGGTGGTGCAGCACTAATTTTGCATGCAGCATATTAACCTCTTCAACCACATCCATAACAAACACAACAACAGAACCAGCAGCAATATGGTATTATAGAGTTAAAGCCTGCAATACAGAAGGATGCAGTGACTGGTCAACCGAAAACTCATCTTATCCTAAAATTGGTTTAGCTCAAGCAACAGGGCCATCCACAGGAACAACAGGGCTAAACATTCAGTTAAACGGAACAATAAATTACACAGTTAATCCAACTTATTCTTGGATAATTACAGTTAACCCTTCTGGATGCATTTTAACTGGTGAAACCACTTTAAATCCAACAATAAATTGTTCTACGTCAGGGGCCAGAACAATTCAATTAAATGTAACAAATGAAGACAATCAAACTTCAAATGACGATACAACAATAACAATATATGTTTCAGACTTTCCTTCAACTCCAGGTCTTCCTATTGCAGTTGCAGGAGACTCAAGAGTTGACTTAAGCTGGGATGCCGTTCCCAATACAACACATTATAAATTAAAATATAAAACAAGCCCAACAGGACCAGAAATTACCTTCATGACTGAAAATTTATATCTTGCTCACTCAGGATTAACAAATGGTTTAACATATTATTACTCTTTACAGGCATGCAATACATCAGGATGCAGTGCATGGACTTCACCTGCTGTTGAAGCAATCCCAACCGCAGAAGAAACAATTCCTTCAATACCATCAAATATTAGTGCAACAAAAGGAACTAATCCGGGAGAAATTCTAATAAGCTGGAATGCTGTTACAGGAGCAGATAATTACCAAATAGATTTTACTGATAATCCAGACCCAAAAACAGGCTGGTGGTGCAGCACTAATTTTGCATGCAGCATATTAACCTCTTCAACCACATCCATAACAAACACAACAACAGAACCAGCAAAAATGTGGTATTATAGAGTTAACGCCTGCAATACAGAAGGATGCAGTGACTGGTCAACCGAAAACTCATCTTATCCTAAAATTGGAGCTAATGCAGGAACAGCATATTCAGGAACGCCAAACACAAATATTACATTAAATGGAAGCGTATTATTTTTGCCTGAAACAGCAACCCCTACTTATTTATGGCAAATAACACAAAACAATTCAAATTCAGATTGTAGTCTAACAAATCCAGCAACAGTACACCCGACAATAAAATGTTTAACAACAGGGACAGGAATAACAGTAAGATTAACCACAACAATTTCAAGTCCACAAGCAGACACTGCAACAGATACAGCGACAATAAATATTACTTCAAGTGGAGACACAACTCCTCCGACAGTAACAATAACTAATCCAATAAATGGAACTGGAATAGGGGGATTAATACTAATTCAGGCAACAGCATCAGATGTTGGCGGAGTAAAACACGTTGAATTTTATGTTAACAATTCATTAAAAGGAACTGATATTTCATCCCCTTATCAACAAGGATGGGATACTTCAATAGAACCAACCGGAAGCTATACAATCAAAGCAATAGCAGAAGACAATTCAGGAAACACAGCACAAGACGAAATCACAATAACAATAAATAATGGTTCTACAGACACAACCAACCCAACAATTTCAATAACTGCTCCAACAAATTTATCCACAGTTAATTCAACAGTATTAATTCAGGCAAATGCAACAGACAATGTTGCAATAAAAAACGTGGAAATTTATATTGATAATTTATTAAAAGTAACAGACACCAGTTCTCCTTATACTTTTTCTTGGAACACAACAACAGCAACAAATACAAGCCATACAATCAAAGCAAAAGCAAAAGACACATCAGACAACACAGCAGAAACAACAATCACAGTAACAGTAAACAACAATGTTTCAGGGCCAGTATGTGGTAATGAAATAAAAGAAACAGGGGAAGAATGTGAATTAGATGCACAATGCCCAAGCCAAACAACATGCAATTATTCAAACCAGCAATTTGGAACCAAACCAGGAATATGCAGTAATTGTGATTGCACTGAAGGAAACTGGGTTTATGCCACAAAAAATTCTTCTCAGTATTGCCTGAGATGCAATAGTTGCTTGGATGACGAAACAGGAAACTGCAGCGAAGAATGCGGAGACACAATTCCTCCGGCAACACCAACCGGATTAACGGTTATCAGAACAACAACTGATTCAATTACAGTTCAATGGAATACAAACACTGAAACAGATTTAAAAAAATATGAAGTATATTATGGAAAAAATTCAAGAGATTATATTAACAGTATTGTTGCATTGCCGGATGAAACAATTATTACAATAGAAAATTTAGATTCAGATACACAATATTTTATTGCAGTTAAAGCAGTTGACAACGGAGGAAACAAAAGTGTTTATTCAGCTGAAGTAAATGGAAAAACAGAAGGGATAACAATACAAAAACCTCTTGTTCCAACTGGATTAAAAGCAGAATTAATTGAAGGAAAAGTTAAACTTGAATGGAATCATTCTTCGCCCCAACCAGAAAACTATATTATTCAAAGAAAAACAAAAGACGAATCATTTGACCAAATAAACACAACAACAGAAAATAAATATTTAGATGAAGAAATTGAAAAAGAAAAAACATATGAATACAGAATAGCCGCATACAAAAACGGAAAAAGAAGTGATTTCTCCAACACAATCGAAATAGAAATAAAAGAGAAACTTAATTGCGAAGAAGATAATGAATGCAATGAAGAATGCGATTCAGATCCAGACTGCAAAACTAATTTAATTCCATGGGGAATAGGAACAGCAATAATAATTGTTTCAACTGCATTAGCTTATGTTTTATTTACAGTTGATATTTAAAGGTGAAAAAATGTTTTTGAAAAATAAAAATAATATTCAGATAAGATTTACAGTTATTGCTTTAGTAATCGGGTTTATTGGAGGCTTTTTTTCTGTTGTGTATTTAGGAAGCACAGGAAACCTGATTTTAGAGTTAAATCAAAAGCCCTGCTTTAAATACATCGGAGAAGACCCGAATGCGTTTTGCGATGAAAAAGGAAGTTTGCATACTTTTTTTGAAGGAAACAATAAATTAGAAAAAGGATGGTATATTAACAGTGAATCAGATAAATGTGTTTCATGTAAAGAAGTTTTAGGAGGGAATTAAATGGATTTAAAAGAAAAAAGAATAGCAATGATTTTTGGAATGTTTTTTGTTGCAACATTAATTATAACTGTTACGTTTAATACCGGAGATGTTACAGGAGAAGCAGTAAAACAATTTAATTCAACTAAAGAAAAAAGTATTTACTGTGAAAGCTTTTGCGATGAAGAATTAAGCAAAACAGTTTCAGCTTTTAACAGCTGGACTAACTGCCATGAAGAATGCATGAAAAACTAATTATTTTTCTTCTTTTGGTTTTTCAACTGCTTCAATTTTCTTTTTTAGTTTATTCATTTTGTCTATTGAAATGTCTTCTTGTTTTTGAACTGTTTTAAGTCTTAATTCCATTGCTTCAACTTCTTCTGCTAATTCTTTTTTTACTTCAGTTACTGGAGTCTGAATCATAATGTTTCCCACTGCTTTCAAGACTTTTTCTTCTTTTGTTTTGCTTATTTCTTCTAATGCATCTTTCAGCATTTTAGTCTGAAACTGAAGCTGTTGTTTTTGTGAAGACAACTGCATTAATTGATTTCTTTGCCTTTCAAAATCAATTCTATCCTGTTGGTTTTCTAAATCCATTGTTTTACCTCCTATTTGCTTAAATTATTAAATAATATTAAGGGCTTCAAAACAGAGTTAAATGAAGCTCTTAAAGCAGTTTTATCTTTTGCTTTAATATTAATTAAAAAAACATTATTTTTAACTGTAATGCTTGTAACACTTCTTGCTTTAGAATCCATTACATCCATTGCTATTGCCTTTAACGCAGTTTCCGCTTTTTCTTTTGATTTAAATTCAATGCTTGCATCCAAAAAACAATTATAATTTTCTGTTCCTTCAATTGAATTTAAATCCATTAAAAAAACCTTATTCTGCTTTAACTTTCCTTAACACTGGCTGTTTTAGTTTGCTGATTATTTTGTATGCACATGAAGGGCATCTAAAAACTCCTTTAGGCATTTCATCAAATTTTTCCCCGCATTTTTCGCACTGGTATTTTCCTGAAGTAACTTCTTTTTTAGTCATTTTTTGTCCTCCTTTTTCTCTTCTTTTTTGTGTTCATGTTTTTGATCAAACTTTTTTGAAAAAGTTTGCATTCCTAAAACAGATTTTGCTTTGGTTAAAAGTTTTTCTTTTTTTGATTCTTTTTTTTCTTCACCTTTTTGTTCAACTTTTTCGGAAAAAGGTTGTTCTTTGATTTCGTTTAACTCTTCAATACCAGAAGAAAACTTTTTTTGTGAAACAATTTTTTTTATTAATGAACCAGTCATTGTTTCAGGAACATATGCTCCACCAGCAATTTGTTTATTGCATTTACTGCATTCATAAATTCCTGATGCTTTTCTTTTCAGTATTCCATGATTACAGTCAGGGCAGTTTTGTTTTTGTTTTTGCTGTAATTCAACTTTTAAAACTCTTTTTCTTATTCCTACCCCATATCTTGAACCAAATCTTCCTGTTGAATGAACTTTTTTTGTTTTGCTCATTTTTTTCTCCCCTATAACTTTTTTCTTTTTTTACATCCTTTTTCTTTTTTTAGTTACGCCGTTTTTCTTTTTTTGTTTATATCATTTTTCTTTTTTTATTTATGCTATTTTTCTTTTTTTATATCATTTTTCTTATTTCTTTTGCTGCTTTAAATGCAATATCAATTGCATTATCTATGTCATCTTTTTTTAATGAACCAGAAATTCCTTTTTGGAAAGCAGAAACAAAATTATCTTCTGTTGTTGCAACAGAAAATCTTGCCTGCATTGCAGTTTCTTCAGCCAAATCAGGATCTAAAACTAATGCATTTCCAATTTTAGCAAAAGTGCTAAGCAAAGGCTTTCTCTCTAATTTTAGTTTTCCTGAAAATTCTTCCTTAACAACTTTTCCGTCTTCTATTTTTGGAATTTTTGCTTGATTTAATGCAGAGATTGCTGCAATAGAACATGCATCAAATAAATTCCCATCATAGTTGATTGCATAAATATCAACAAAACCAATTAATACTACTTCTCCTTCTTTAACACATAATTTTTTGAAGTCAACTGCTTTTGATTCTCTAATGCCTCTGTCAACTACTCTGGCTAATTCAATTGAATCCATTGAAGGAGGCCCAGACTCAAAATAAGGTGAAGCCAAAGGAATTAATTCTGTTCCAACTGAAATTGTTCCTTCAGCAGGAGAATCAGGATACGGAGCTCCAGGAATAAATTTTACTCCTGCAATTACTTCAGTGTTTCCTAAAAAAACTTTTGCTGAGCCTTCAGCATTATGAAATAAATCTTTTTCTATTTTAATTTTCCTGTATTCATCTAATTTTCTTCCATCAGCTCTTTTTCCTTCTTTTAAATTATTTAAAATTTTGTCTGATTTTAATTCTAATAATACATCTTTTTGCATTTTATTGCACCTCTGATTTAATTTCTTTTTCTTCAGTTTTAACTACTTTTTTTTCTGAAGAATGTTTTTCTTTTTTTGTTTCGTCCGAAGGACTGTTTTTGCTCAAGCTTTTGGAAAAAACTTGATTATCTTCTTTTTTTTCTGTAGTTTTTGTTTCTATTGGTTCCTTGAATTGCTGTTTTAATGCATTAATCTGGTGTTTTTTTACATCTTCTAATGCCTTTAAAGACATCTCATATGCTTCTTCCCATTCTTTTTTTGAAAAAAGCCCATCCATTTGCAATAAAACTATTTCTTGAGAGTTAGTCATCATTGCAATAGGCATGTCAACTGCATCAGGAGCATCTTCTTCTTCTTTATTTAAATCAACAATTATTTTTCCGTCTGCTCTTCCAACTGCTACTGCTGTAACTAAATCTTTCATTGGGATCCCTGCATCAGCTAAAGCAACTGAAGCAGCAGTTAAAACTGCAACTCTTGAACCAGCATTACTGTCTAATACCTGCGCCCAAACTTCTATTTGGGTATTAGGATATTTTTCCAGTAAAATTGCTTTTTCAAGTGCTTCCCCACAAACTTTAGATATTTCTATGTCTCTTCTTCCTGGTCTAGGGTTTTTTCTGTCTGGAACAGAAAAAGCAGCCATTCTATAAGTAAATTTTACTATTGCTTTTAAAGGGTTAGCCATGTGTTTTGGCAAAACTTCTCTTGGCCCTTGAACTGAAACCAAAACTTTGTTTATTCCCCACTCCAAATAACAAGAACCTTTTGCATTTTTTAATACTCCTGCAGTAATTTTTATTGGTCTTGTTTCATCTACTTTTCTTCCATCTAATCTTAATCCTTTTTTATTTACATATTCTTTTTTTTCCTCTTTTTTCACTTTTTTTCACCTTTTTTGTTTTGACAAAAATTCTGTCACTTTATTTGTTAGATTTGGCAAGTGCGCTTCTTCTTCAATAATTTTAATTGCTTTAAACAATAATTCAGTGTTTCCACCCTTAGCCCAAATTCTTCCGTTTCTGCCTATAATTAAATTGCAGTTTGTTCCTCGCCTTAATACTTCAAGCATTGAACCGTTTTTTCCAATCATTCTTGGAACTTTAACTGGAGAAATTTTTTCAATTTCCCCTCCATAAAAAACTCTTGGTTCAGCTAAATCTGCTTCATTTAATTCATTTACCCGTAAAACTTTAACTGAAACAACTGAACCTCTTTTTAGTGGTTCACGAATTCCTTCTTTTGACATAAACGACCAATGAAATGCCCCAATGTCAACTAAAAAACCTGAAAATAATTCTGATACAACTAAGCCAATCACAATATCATTTTGTTTTGGCATATAAAATCCTTTTAATGCAACAACTGAAGCCATAGTGGATTCATTATCTGTTATTCCAATTACTTCTGAATAAATTTTTCCGTTTAAACTATAAACATTGTCTCCCATTTTTTTTCTTTGTTCTGTTACTACTTCACCTGGCGCAACAATTTTCTTCATTTTTTCACTCCTTAATCCATTATTTTTGACTCAATGTTTCCTTTAGTTAAATGATTTAAGTCATTCAATAAATCTTCTTTTGCTCCTGCAGGCAATTCAAGCACTGCAACTAAGCTTCCATCTGACTGCCATTCTTCCTGCTTTAAACCATATTTGTGTAAAACATGTGTGGCTTTTCCTGCGTGTTCTGCAGGAATCTTAAAAGCAATTTTAATTTTTTCCATTGAAATCGGAATTAATTTCTTTATTTTACCCATTATTTCTGGAAGCTGCTCTTGAACTGTTTTCATTGGATCAACATGAATTTTTGCTTCCTCTAAAATATTTTCAATTCGCTTAGGAGGATGAGGGGTTTTAGTCTGAGGATTAATTGCATTTCTTGAAATAAAATCAATTAACTCTTTTCTTCTTTGCTCTAACATCTTTTTTCTTTGATCTGTGGTTAACTGAACTCTTCCGTCTCTGATTATTTTTTCTGCAACTTTTTCTATTTCAGTTGTGCCAAAAACTTTTGTTATTGTTTCAGGAGAAGCTTCAGTTCCTTTATTTGAATCCTTAAAAATTGTATCTATTGCCATTAATTGATTGAAATCAACTGTTTTTCCTTTCTTTAAATCCATAGATAAATCTGGGTCAACAAGGATTTCAAATTTTTCCCCTTCTTTTTCATATCTTGCAATTACTGCATCACTAACTTTTACCATAAAAAAACCATTTATAAAAGATAAATTTCTTTAAAAAAAATTATTTTTTGTTTGAAGTGAAATTTACTAATTCTTCTTTTGCTAATCTCTTTAAGCTTGTTCCTTGCTCAATAAAAGCAAAATCAACTTTGTTTAAATCAAATTTTTCGTTTTCAGTAGCACTTGCTTTTAAAGCTGTAACCATTAAATGAACTGCTTCTTTTTTTGACATATTATCTTTGAATCCTGCTTCAAGTATTTTCATTGCTTCTTTTTTGTTTTTTCCAATTGCAACTGCCTTGTATTCAGCTAAAGCGCCTGAAGGTTCAGTTTCAAACAATCTTTTTTCTCCTGTAGGATCAATGCCCCCAAAAATAAAACTTACTCCAAACGGTCTCATTCCCCCGTATTGAGTAAAAATCTGCATTATTGCAGCAATTTTTTTCACTAAAGTTTCAACATGAATTTGTTCTCCATAATAAGACTGGTTTTCCTGGCTTTCCTGTCTTGCAATCTGAACTAATCTTCTTGCATCTCCAACTAAACCAGAAGAGATAGCAGAAATATGATCATCAATTAAAAACAATTTTTCAACTGAAGCAGGCATAATCAAAGGACTTGAAACCCTTTTATCTGCTCCAAACAAAATCCCTTTATCATAAATAAAACCAATTCCTAAAGTACCTTGTTCTACAATTTTTGACGCGTACTCTACTTGATATAATCTCCCGTCAGGAGAAAACATTGTTGCCGCTCTATCATAAGCTGCTGTTGAGGCTTTAGAACCAGGATACATTAAATCACCTATATTCTTTTTTTTTCTCTCTACTTAATTATTTAAATACAAATACTTTTATAAAAGGAACTTTAAAGGAAAGTTTTAGCTTTCTTTACAGTTCCAGAAGTCTTCAAAGTTCTGGGCAAAATCTTTACTCCATTTACTTCTTTTAACAAAAGAATTCCGGCTTTTAAATCTTCAACTGCAGTATGCCTGCATTTTAAAATTCCTTTCCTTGATTTTTCATCAAACCCAATAAACTGATAATTCATTTTGCTTAAACCTAGTTCTCCAAACAATTTCAATAAAAGATTTTTCAAATCAAAAGAAACATCTCTTTCAAATAAAGTTTGTTCACTAATTAATTCAAACACTAAATACCTTTTTTTGTCTCTCAGAGAAAGAGGAATTGGATTCATTGATTTTTTTTGATTCATTTTATCATCTCACGCTTTCAAATTTTTTATCTAAAAAACTTTTAAAGGCTTCCAAATCTTTTACTGAACGCAGTTCATTAACTTCTTTTGCAAAAGAAACAACTCTTGAGTTTAATTTAAATTTATTGCTTAATTTCAGCATAAAAACATAATTTTTTGTTAAAACAACTCTTTTAGAAAACTGTACATTCAGAAACTGTGAAAAAGGAATTAATATTTCTGTTTTATTTTCTTTTGCTGTTCTTGCAATAGCAGTATCAAAAGTTAATCTTCCTTCATTGCATGGGCTTATTAAAAAATCAATTTGTTTGTTTGAAACAGCAAACTTATTTATTGAAACATTTCCCCCGAAAACACCAATAAACTCTGTTTTGTTTTTGAATTTATTTAATTCCTTTGAATTCTGATTGTAAAGCAAGTGACAGGTAAAAAAGTTAACCGGAAAATTTTCTTTTTTTATTGTTTCCTTTAAATCAGTTAATTCTTTTTCAGAAAAATTTCTGCATAAAACTACTTCATTGTTTCCAAGCTGTTTTTCAGTTTTAGCTAATTCATTCAATTCAAATGCTTTTGAATACAAAACAAAGTCTTTCATTGAATTAATTCTGATAGAAAAAGATTTTAAATATAAAATTCAGCCTTGTCTTTGGTTTGCTCTTCTGCTTGGCCTTACTTTGTGAGTTGTTTTTTTCTTGGATTTATGGCCTCTGGATTTTTTTCCTTCTGAAGTTAATCCTCTTTCTGCTCTTCCTCTGCTGTTTTTTTCTGTTAACCAATTTAAATCTTTGTCTGACTTGATTTCAGGAGCATTAACATCTACAAGAATTACTTCAAAGTACTTGTGTTTTCCGTCTTCTGCAATCCAATAAGAATTCAATACTTCACAATTAGAATATTTTTTTGAAGCCCTTTGCTCTGCAATTAATTGAATGCTTTTTCTTCTTGTAAGTTTTTTTAATCCCATTCTTTTAGGTCTTCTGGCTCTGTTTGGTCTTGTTTTTGTTCCTGAACCTTTTCTTACTCTGACTCTTACAACAATAATTCCTTTTTTTGCTTTATAACCCAAAGTTCTTGCTCTGGGCAGATTAGTTGGCCTGTCTAATTTTACTACAGACTGTTTTTCTTTTCTGAAACCAATTAACCTGTCTTTATACAGTTTATTATAGTCATACTCTGAGACTTCTCCAGAGAATTCTTTTTGAAAGGTTTCTTTTACTAATTTACCGTAAGACATAAAATCACTTTAAAACTCTAAAAAATAAGTTAAAATGTAATAATAATTTTTCAACACAAGAGATTTTAAAGGTTATGTTAAGGCCTTCAAAAGACATAAAAAAACAAAGTGGTAAAATTATTAAATGACTTTATGCGATAAATGCAGTAAAAAAAGCAAATTCAGGTTAAATTATGGCCCAATGAACTTTTGCTCTGAACACTTTAATTCTTTTTTTGAACAAAGATTTAAGAAAACAATAAGAAAATATAACTTGCTTAAAAAAAAGGATGTTGTGGTTTTAGGGGTTTCAGGCGGAAAAGACTCAATGACTGCATTGCATTTATTAAACAAGTTTTTTTCTAAAGAACAAACAATTAAAGCATTAATGATTGATGAAGGAATTCCAAATTACAGGGATAAAGCATTAAAGTTAGCAAAAAAAGAAGTGAAAAAATTAGGAATAGAATTCAAAGAAATCTCTTTTAAGGAAAGGCTTGGAAAAACAATGATTGATGTAATGAAAAAAACCGGAAGAAAAAAATTAGTTGGATCTACTTGTGCTTTTTGCGGTCCATTCAGAAGAAAATTATTAAATGAAGGAACAATTGAATTGCATGGAACAAAAATGGCTACAGGGCATAACTTGGATGATGAAATTCAAAGTATTACAATGAATTTTTTTGACAATGACTTAAAAAGAATGTCAGGATTAGGCCCAATAACCCAAGGAACAAAACAATTAATCCAAAGAATAAAACCATTATATCTTTCTCCAGAAAAAGAAATTATTGCTTTTGCTGAATTAAATGAAATCAATTACTTTAAAGAACACTGCTGTCCTTTTTCCTGGCAGGCAAAAAGAAATGAATTCAGAGGAATGCTAAACCAAATGGAAAACAAGTTTCCCGGCACTTTTTACTCAATTTTATCTGCTTTTGAAAACATGAACCCATTGCTTAAAGACAAATTCAAAGAAGAAAATTACTGTCAGAAATGCGGTTCTTCGAGTTCAGGAAAAATTTGTGCTGCCTGCATGAAACTTAAAAAACTATCCTAACAGGATATTTTATTGGTTTAAAACACAGCGAAGCTGTGTAAGGCGTAAGCCACTTTTTTTGAAAAAGAGTTTTTGATTAAACTTTTTTCTGAAACAAAGGTTTTTGTTCAACCTTTTTTTGAAAAAGGTTGTGGGCCTGTGGTCTAGTGGTATGACGTCTGCTTGACGTGCAGAAGACTGCCGGTTCGATTCCGGCCAGGCCCATCCGAGCTGCTCCTCGGAAGGGAGCGTGCTACTTTCAGTAGCACTGCTTTAAAACGCGAGTAACGCGTGCTATCTAAAGATAGCACTGCAATAAGGGTTTCGCCCCTTAACAACAATGCAGGACATTCGCTGCGCTCAGTCCAGCTGCTCCTCAGTCACGATTCCGATCGTGAGTCACGGTGCACGGCTCAAAGCCGTGCTAGCGCTGCTTTATGCAGCGCACAAGCGCCAGCCGATTGAACGGCTGAGAGCGTGCTATCTAAAGATAGCACTGCAATAATTGTCACGCCCAGTTAACATTTGTACACTATCTTCGCTTGGACTCAATAGAACTGCTTTTTGATAAAACTTTTCGGCTGGACTGAAAGCCCAATTTTTTGTTCAACCTTTTTTCTAAAAAGGTTGTGTTAAACCTTTTGAAAAAGGTTTATCTTGTTCCTTTGACTCCGGAAAAAGTTTTTCCTTTTTTGTTTTTAAATGAAACAGTGGTTGCTTTAATTTTTTTTTCTTTTATAACAGTTTTTTGTTCTTTAACTTTTGGCTTGCTTTCTTCTCTTTCCACTATTTCTTGTTTCAGTGTTTTTGCTTTTGTTAATTCCTGTATTTTTACACCCATTTCTTTTGCAAAAGCTTTTTCAAATTCATTTAATTCTTTTATTTTAGTGTCAATTATTTCAATTCTTTTATCTATCTCTTTTTCTTTTTCTTCAATCATCACTTCTAGTTCTTCTTTATCTGTTTTCATTTCATCCAAATTTTTTCTGATAGTATTAACAAACTGCCCTTTGAATTCATCTAATTCCTCTACTTTTTGATTTATGTCCTTTAAATTTGTTGCTTTAAGAACTTTGTTTTGAAATCCTTCTAATTCTTTTTTTCTTTGTTCAAATAAGTCATTTAACTGGCTTTCAGAGTTTGTGGATGATTCAGCTAACTGCACAGCAATGAATTTTTTTAATTCAACTTTAGTGTTTTCCAGTTCCTGAACTGCATCATCAATTTCTTTCCGTAAACTTATTCTAAATGCTTCCAGTTTCATATTAACTTCTTCAGCTAATTTTTTTGCAGGAGAATCCTGTTCAATTTTAATTTTAATTAATTCAATTTCTTTTATTTTTTCCATAATAACTTCATCTATTTCTTTTTCTTTTTCCATTATTGTGTTGGAAATTTTTACTTCAAAATCAGAGGAAATTTTTCTTATATTTTCTTCTGTTTTTTTCGGGTTCATTCTTTTGGTTAATTCCTCAAAAGCAGCAAGTTTTTTTGTTAACTGAATTGACAGAGATTCTGTATGGGTTTTGCTTATTTCTTCAATTTTTTTTTCTGCATTAGTTATCAATCCTTCAGTTATCTTTGATTCTAATTCTAATGCCTTGTTTACCCTTTCATCTAATTCTTCTATTTGTTTTGTTGAATCAAACATAAACTGTTTTGACTCATTTTTCATTTCTTCTAGTTCATTTTTTAATGCTTTAGTCAAACCAAGTTTAGAGGATTCAATTTCTTTTAATTTGGTTTTAATTTCAGCTAAAACCTGTTCATCTTGTTTTTCTTTTTCTTCTGATTCCCTGCTTTTTTTTGAAACAGAAATCTTTAATTCTTTTAATGCCACAAGCTTTGCATCAAGAGTTGCTGTTATTTCTTTTGTTTTAGTCTCCAGAGAGGAATTAATTTTATCAACCATTAACTGTCTTTTGGATTCAATTCCTTCTTCCAGCTTTTTTGTTTCTTTTTTCAGTTCTTCTCTTATTTTTTCATTAATCACTTCATTAATATTATCCCTGATGTTTTCTATTTCATCTAATCTTTCATTCACTACAGTTAAAACTCCTTTTTCCCAGACTTCAGTTTCTCCTGCTTGAAGTTTTTTTGGGGGTTTAACTTCAACTGCTGATTTAACTTCATTTTTTTCTTCACTTGTTCCTCTGACTGCTTTCATTAATTCTTGTCTTGCTAGTTCTTCTTTTTCCTTTTTTTCTTCTGCTTCTTTTTTTCTTTCATCTTCTTCTGCTTTTCTTAATTCAAAATCCGGTTTTTTTTTCACTATTTTTGCTGATTTTATTTTTTCCGGAACTTTATCTTTTGCTTCTTTTAACAGCATTTTTGATTCTTCTTTGCTTATTCCAACTTCTTCTAAATTAGATATTATTTCTTCATCTGAAACATTTAATGAAATCAGTTTTTTAATGCTTGAAATCAAAGTAACTTTGTCTACCATTTAATCAACCTAAAAAATAACACAAATAGAAAATAAAAAGGTTTGTTTAATGGGATTTTAGCAGCTCGACTGAAAGTCGTACATTTTGATAAACCTTTTGAAAAAGGTTTATGGACTCTACGGGACTCGAACCCGTAACCTTCCGATTGCCAACCGAACGATCTACCATTGATCTAAGAGCCCGGCAACATATATAATTAAATTAAATAAAAAGATTAAAAAAAGGAATAAGTTAAAAAAAATGGATTAAGGGGAAATCAGAATTACTGTGTCACCGCGAATCATTAGTTTGCCGTACTTTTTTTTGGTTTCTCCGTTAACTAATTCTTCAGCGTTTTCTAATACAATGTTCATGTGAACATCAAAAGCTTTTAGTGTTCCTCTGAAATGTAAATCTCCTTTTGTTACAACTAAAACTTCTTTTCCTACTGCTTCGTTTAATAAATCAAATGGTCTACTCGACATAAAATCACTCTTCCATTTCAATATTGTCTTCGTTTATTTCAGGCAAAACTTCCTCATCAAAAGATTCTTCAATTTTTTCTTTAACCCTTTTTTTTCCGATTTTTTCTTCTAAAGGTTGTTTTGGTTTCCTTTTAAAGATAGAAAACAACTTGTTTAAAAATCTTGTTATAGGTCCTTTTTTCTTGATTTTAATTGTGGTTTGAACTCCGGTTAGTTTTTCTGCAATAATGTTTATTGCTGCAACTGCTTTAGAGTTTGGCTTGAATAAAATTGTTGGCATGATTTTTTCTCTCATAAAAGATTTTCTTATATCATTATCATAAGGAACCAAACCATAAATTGGCAGTTCAAGCATTTTCATTATATCTTCAGGCAAAACTTCTCCTTTTTCGTTTCTGACAAAATTAACTATTATTCCAATTGGTTTTGCCCCAAGTCTTTCGGCAACAATTTTTGTTTTTAACACATCTGCAATTGAAGGAGAAACAGGCATTGTAATTAACAAAACATTATCTGAAGCACTTAATGCAGACATTACATTTGTTTCAATTCCTGCCGGTGCATCCAGTAAAATATAATCAAACTGGTCTTTGACTGACGCAATTACTCCTGCAAGTCTTGCTGAATCAACTCTTCTGTAACTTTCAAAACTTAAACCTGAAGGAACAAAAAAAATTCCGCCTGGCCCGTCATAAATTGCATCCTGTAAAGAACTTTCTCCTAACAATACATCATGCAAAGTAATTGGAGAAGAATGCATTCCTAATAATAAACTTAAATTTGCCATTGCAATATCTGCATCAACTAATAAAACTTTTTTTCCTCTTTGAGCTAAAGAAATGCCTAAATTAGCAGTAATAGTTGTTTTTCCGACTCCACCTTTTCCTGAAGCCAAAGCATAAACTGTTCCCATTTTTTTCACTAAAATTAATTTTATTATAAGAAAGAAGAGTTATTTGTTATTAAAAGCTTTTTCCTTTTGAAAGCTTATCTTCTACCTCTTTTGCTAAAGCATTAAATTCAACTGTTGAAAGTGATGCCGGTGCCCTTACAATAAAAACCTTGTTTTTATAAGGCATCAGCATATACCATTCATTTGATTTAACTAAAACTGTTTCAGATTTAGGAATCTCGGAATTAATGTAATTAAACATTGCTGTTCCTGTTATTGCTTCTTTTAATCCATTTCCGTTTGCAGTTGAAGCAATCACTGAACCATTTCTTCCTGCAATGCAAATCATGTCAACTAAATGTTTTTTTTTCAAAATTTTTAGAAATCTTTTCAAATCAGTTGTATTTGTATTAAAAGTGTGCTTAGATAAGAGTTCTGAAACAGCATTTAATTGTTTTTGAGGAACCTGAGTATTATCCAAGCCTAAGACTCTTGAAGCAAAATTTTTAAGTAAATCCATTTATACCACTTTAAAGTAAAGAATTATTTATCAAGAAACGTTTTTATTGTATTGCTCTTTTAACCCATTTCTCCTAAACCGAGTTTTTTCATTATTTCTCCTCTGTGAGAAGAAGATTTCATTACCATGCTCAATACTTTTCTTGCATAAGCCGGATTAAATTTAGTTTTAGTTAATTTTTTTATGTCTCCGGCAGAAACATCCACATTTAATCTTATTTTTGGATTAACTGCAATAGTTAATTCTGCATCAGTTGGCCTAAAAGAAATTATATCAAATACTCCGTTTTCTGCTGCAGCCGAATTAAATGTCTGGGCTATTGCAGAATTTCCATTAACTGAAATCCCATACTTTAAATATTCATAACCTGAAGCAATAATTTTTCCTTCCCTGAAAATTAATGTTCCTTCTTCTAATCCGTCAAAACCCTGAATAGTTAAATTAACATAACCAGAAAATTTTGTTTTAATTAATTCAATCATTCTGTCACTAAAATCGTGTTCAGCTAAACTCATTCCCTGCTCCACTACTCTTCCTTCAACTAACTGCATTTTATCTCTTCCCTAAAACAATTACATGATCTGCAGTATTTTTTAAGGCTGCAGCAGAAGCTTCTTCTGCAAGAATAACTATTGTGTCTTTTCCATATCTTTTTGCTTTAACTAAAACCGGCAGAAAATCTGAATCCCTGGTAACAAAAGCAATTGATTGAATTGAATTATTAAAAATTGTTTCTGTTGCATCAACTGCCATATAAACATCTACATCCCCTACTGTAATAATTGGTTCAAATCCCTGGTTTACCACTGCTTCAACTAATTTATCTGAAGCATATTGATTCAAAAAAACTTTCCCTATTTTTACTTTACCAAACTTTCCCAAAGATTTTTTTACTTCATCCAAATCAATGTTTAATTCTTTTCTAAGAATATTTGGGCCGTCAACAAAAACAGCAATATTTTTTTCTGTTTCTTTTTTTGCCCCAAATAATCTGTCTAAAACCAAGAATAACACCAAAAATATATATTTATTTCTCTCTTAATTAACATGACAGGATAAAATTAATAAGATATCCATTGTAATCTATTTAGAACAAAAGAGGTGTTTTTTTGTCAGATAAAAAGTTTGTTAAAATAAGTCAGTTAAAAGAAAACGGTTATGTGTTGATTGACGATATTGTTTGCAGAATTAATTCAATTGATAAATCAAAGCCAGGGAAACATGGGGCAACTAAAGCAAGAATTGTTGCAACAGGATTATTTCAAAACACAAAAAAAGGAATTCTTCAGCCAACTTCAGCTGACGCTCAAGTTCCAATAATAGAAAAAGGAGTAGCACAAGTAGTAGCAGTAATCGGAGATTCACTGCAGTTAATGGATACAACCACTTATGCCACATTTAATGCTGATTTGCCATCAGAACTAAAAGGATTAAAGTCCGGAAACGAAGTCGAATTCATGAGATACAACGAAGATGCAAAAGTGATAAGAAAAAAGCCAACAGAATAATCAGTCAACTTTCACTCCTAAAAAATCAAAAATCATTTTTTTTATTTCAAAAGCTTTTTGATGATTAAGGGAAACATGCAAACCATAATCAACTGGTTTCTTAAACAAAAAATTTTCTTTAATTAATTCTTCAGCAACTTCATTAACTAAAAAATGATCATTTGGTTTAAAACCTTTCTTCAGATTATCAAAAGCTGTGTGGCTGTTACCCCAATTTCTTCTTCTTGCTAGTTTGAATAAAAGTTTTGCTTTAATCAAATCATGTTTGTCCATTTAAAAATACTTTGAAAGTATGGATTTATAAACCTTTATTTTCGTTTATTGTTGTATGGAAGAAGAAACAAATTTAGTGAAATTTTTTGGAGACAATCCTTTTGTTAGAATACTTGACTCTTTGATTGACAATATTGGAGAAGACTATTCTAAAAAAGAGATTCAGGAACTGGCTGGGATAAGCAAGGCTTCCTTGTTCAGTCACTGGGCAAAACTGGAAGGGCTGAATTTGGTTAAAGTCACAAGAGTTTTTGGAAAAACAAAATTATTTACTTTAAACACAAAAAGCCAGCTTATAAAAGACATCTTAAAATTTGAAGCAAGAATGATTGAAGAAACAATTCCAAAAGAAACTATTTCAGTGAAAGCTTAATCAGTTTTCTTTTTTTCTTCTTCTTTTGTTTCGCTTTCTTTTGTTTTTTCAAAAACAGGTTTTTCTGCTTCAACTTTCTGGAATAAAATTTCTGCTTTGCCTGTTTTAGTGTTTTCTTTTATTTGATTCCATTTTGTTGTTTCTTCAAAGTTAGTTGAAGTGATTCCTAATTGTTTCTGGATTTTTTCTGCGGTTTCAGGCATAAAAGGCAAAAGAAGAATGCTTGTAATTCTCAATGATTCTGATAAAGTATAAAGAATATTTCCTAGTTTTTCTTTTTCATTGTTTTTTGCTAGTTCCCAGGGCTTTTGGTCATTAATGTATTTGTTTGATGCATCAATGATTTCCCAAATGCAGGATAAAGCCTTATTGAATTCCAGTGAATCAATTAATTTTCCTGTTTCTTCTGCTTTTTTTAGTGTAATGTCCCTTAACTCTTTTTCTGGATTAGAAATATTAAATGCTTTAGGAATTTTTCCTTCAAAATACTTTTCAACCATTACAATAATTCTATTCAACAAGTTTCCCAAACCATCTGCTAACTCTGAATTAATTCTTTGAACTAAAGCTTTTTCAGAATAATCTCCATCAGAACCAAAAGGAATTTCTCTTAACATAAAATATCTTAATGCATCAACTGAATATTTTTCTGAAACTTCAATTGGGTCAACTACATTTCCTTTTGATTTAGACATTTTTTGTCCGTCAACTGTAAGCCAGCCATGACCAAACACCATTTTAGGCAGTTCTAAGCCGGCAGACAAAAGCATTGCAGGCCAAATTACTGCATGAAACCTGACAATTTCTTTTCCCATTAAATGAACATCTGCAGGCCAAATACTCTTAAACATTTTTGAATTGCTTCCATAACCAATTGCAGTAATATAATTCAGCAAAGCATCAAACCACACATAAATTACGTGGTTTTTGTTTAAAGGAACAGGAATACCCCATTTAATTGAAGTACGGGAAATTGATAAATCCTGTAATCCTTGTTTAATAAAATTAAGTATTTCGTTTTTTCTTGTTTCAGGCATTACAACATTATTGCTTTCAATATAGCCAATTAAAGCCTGTTGGTATTTGCTTAACTTAAAAAAATATGATTCTTCTCTCATTAACTGGGTTTTTTTTCCGCAGCTAACGCAATTTTTGTCTTCTTTTAATTGCAGTTCAGTGTAATAGGTTTCGCAGGGAACACAGTAATATCCTTCGTATTCTCCCAGATAAATGTCTCCGTTTTCATAAACTTTTTTGAAGAATTTTGTTACGGCTTTTTCATGCATTAAATCAGTTGTCCGAACAAAACCATCATAAGAAATATTCAGTTTTTTCCATGCTTTAGTAAAAGTCGGAATTAATTCATCCAAAAATTCTTTTGGCATTTTTCCTTTTTCTTCTGCTGCCTTAACAATTTTTTCTCCGTGTTCGTCTGTCCCTGTAAGAAAAAAGACTTTTTCTCCTTTACTTCGATGAAATCTGGCTAAAACATCCGCAGCTATAGTAGTATAAGCAGAACCAATATGTGGTTTATCATTCACATAATACACTGGTGTTGTAATATAATATGTATTTTTCATTCTCCCATCCTAAAATCAAAACAAAAAATCTAAAACTCAATAGAGAAAAAAGTATATAACTTAGAAAGTTAAAGCCTTAAAAAATGAATTGTTAGCTCACAAATTCTTTATTTCCACTTTATCAAAGAACTTTTCCAATATTATTTTTAGTTCATTTAACTCTCCAACAGAAAAAGGTTTTTTTTCTTTAAATGATTCATCAAATAAAGGAACATCATTTTGAAACTGCTGTAACACAAAAATTTTGCTGTCTTTCAGCCATTCACCGATTTTTAAAGCATCTTTTTTGGAAAAAAATTCAGGAATAACCGTGCAACGAAACTCGTATTCCAGACCGGAATTCTTTATTATTTCAGCGCTTTGTTTTATTTTCTCTGAATCAACTTTTACTCCGCATAACCCAGAATACTTTTCCAGAGAAGTTTTGATGTCCATTGCAATAAAATCCACTAATTTTTCTTTAATCAGTTTTTTCAGCGTTTCAGGGTTAGAGCCATTTGAATCTAATTTGACTTCAAAGCCCATTGATTTAATTTTTCTGCAGAATTCCGGAAGATCTTTTTGAAGAGTAGGTTCTCCGCCTGTAATGCATACTCCGTTAAGCCATTTTTTTCTTGACTCCAGAAAAGCAAAAATTTCTTTTTCCGGAATAACCGGAAGCCTTGGATTAGAAATAATTAAATCAGGGTTCTGGCAGAAACCACAGCGAAAATTGCATCCATCAGTAAATAAAGTGCATCCGACTCTTCCCGGAAAATCAATTAAAGTTGTTTTTTGCAGTCCTTTTATTATCATAAAAAATTCCTTTTAATATAAATACCAGAAAAAGAAAAACAAAAGAAAAAAAATCAGCAATCAATTTTTTTTTCTGTTTTAAAAGAATTAGACATTGTTTTTTGTTCATTATATTCTGTTCTGTCTTTGAATTCTTCTGTTTTTCCTTTATTCCAGTTCTGTACCGGCCTAAAATAACCTACTATTCTTGAATAGGTTTCACATTTTTCATTACATTCAGTCATTTCAAATCACCTCTTTTTGAATTAAAATTTTTTCTTCTTTTTGCAGCACAAGTTTATCCCCTTTATTGTGTTCAGCCGGCGGAACGGTTGCGGACGAAACCGCGAGCGGACAGTTAAAATGTTCTCCTTTAATATAGCCATGAACAGGACAAACACTAAAAGTCGGAGTAATAGTGTAATAAGGCAATTTAGTGTTTTCTGCAATTTTTTTCACTAATTGTTTGCAGGTTTCTCCACTGCTCATTCTTTCTCCTAAAAAAGTGTGAAAAATTGTCCCTCCAGTGTATAAATGCTGGATTTGATTTTGGTGTTCTATTGCTGTAATTGCATCTTCAGTATGGTTTACAGGCAATTGAGTTGAATTAGTTAAATAAGGTGTATCGGTTCCAGCAGTATAAATTTCTGGATGAACTTTTTTATCTAATCTGGCTAATCTATATGAAGCTGATTCAGCCGGAGTTGCCTCCAAATTATATAAATTATTTGTTTCTTTTTGGAACTCAAAACATTTGTTTCTCATAAAAGTTAATGTTTCAATTGCAAACGCTTTTCCTTCTTCAGAAGCAATGTTTTTACCTAAAAAATTCACACAAGCTTCATTCATTCCAATTAAACCAATAGTAGAAAAATGATTATTGAATGTTCCAAGATAAACTTTAGTAAAAGGCATTAAATTGTTTTTCAAATTCTTGTTAATTATTTCTCTTTTAATTTCCAAAGATTCTTTTCCTAAATTCATGTAATGCTCTAATTTCTGAAAAAACTCTTTCTTTGTTTTATTTTCATATGCTATCCTATTCAAATTAATTGTTATGACCCCAATGCTCCCTGTTGCATCCCCTGGCCCCCACATTCCTCCGGGGCGGTTAATTAATTGAGAAGTATCCATGTTTAGTCTGCAACACATTGCCCTAATACTTTTTGGATCTAAATCAGAGCCAACATAATTCTGGAAATAAGGGATACCATATTTTGCTGTAACATCAAACAATAATTTTGAGTTATCTGAATCCCAGTTAAAATCTTTAGTTAAATTATAAGTCGGGATAGGAAAAGTGAAAATTCTTCCGTTTGCATCTCCTTCTCTCATTACTTCCAAAAAAGCTTTATTAACCATGTCCATTTCTTTTTGCAAATCACCATAAGCAAACTCTTGTTCTTTTCCTCCAACAATAGCTTTTTCGTTTTTCATGTCTTCTGGAACAGTCCAATCAAAAGTTAAATTAGAAAAAGGATACTGTGAACCCCATCTGCTCGGAATATTCAAAGAATAAACTAATTCCTGCATACATTGTTTTGTTTGCCTGTAAGTTAAACTATCTGCTTTAATAAAAGGAGCAAGTAAAGTGTCAACAGAAGAAAAGGCTTGTGCTCCAGCAAACTCCATTTGCAGACAGCCAATAAAATTTACCATCTGATGAACAACAACATCCAAATGCTTTGCAGGTTTTGCATCAACTTTGTTTGCTACCCCTCCAAAACCTTTTGTTAGAAGATCTTTCAAAGACCATCCGGCACAATAACCAATAAACCCATGACTTAAATCATGAATATGAATATACCCTTGCTTATATGCATCACTAACTTCTTTTGGATAAATTTTAGTTAAAGCATAACTTGCAATAACTTTTCCCGCAGTATGCAATAATAACCCTGAAAAAGAATAAGCTTCATTAGAATTTTCTTTTACTCTCCAATCATCCTGCTGAAGATATTCATTAATTGTTTCTTCTACATCAATAAAAGTGTCTTTCAATTCCCTTATTTTTGCATGCTGTTCTCTGTAAAGAATAAAAGCTTTAGCTGTTTTTACATGACCTTCTTCAATCAAAACTTTTTCAACTATATCCTGGACTTGTTCAACTGAAGGAACATCTGTTATGGAATCAAATTTAATTCTTAAAACAAAAACAACTTTTTCTGCAAGTTTTCTTGCAATTTCAATATCACTTCCGCCAACACTTTGAGCTGACTTAAAAATAGCCTGAGCAATTTTTTCTTTATCAAAAGAAACAGTCTGACCATTTCTTTTCTTAATATCCTTGAAATATTCTCCCATCAAATTACCTCTTTTATTTTATTTCTCTTGCAGAAGAAAGAACACAAAACATCTATTTAAATCTTTTCCAGACAAGGATGTCAGTAATCTTTTCGAATTTTTTTTCATATTTTTGTTTGTTTTTCAAATGTTCTTTTGTTCTGTTATTCAGTTAACTTAGTTTTCTTAACCAGATTTTTTGGATTTCTTTTACATAATCTTTATTTCCCTTTTAACACTGAATTAATACTAAAAAAAGATTAAAAACAGCTTTCACTCAAACGTTTCGCCGTTTGAGCACGATGCACTACCTTCGCTTAAGCCTTTGCAAACAAATGCTTGCGAAAACAAGGGATAAATCCCTTTTGCTCGATAGAGCTGTAATGTTTTCAGCTCGGCTGAGCAAAACAAATGCCGTGCACATATATTAACTGGGATGACAGTTATTGCAGTGCTATCAAGCAAAGCGAGAATAGCACGCTCTCCTCGCGCGAGCAGGCGCGAGTTTGGAATTCAAACCCTTAAAGGTTATTAAAATCCAATGAGTAATAAGTATAACAAAAAAAATTTGTTCTCAATACCATTTTTTCCCAATACCTAATTTTTCACTGGCAATCAGCTATGTAAAATAATTTAAAGGCTGAAAAACAGAATTTAAAGGGAAAGCATGGAAAAAACCGAAATTTTAACTGAAACAGAAGAAAATCCTTTTGTTGTAAAATTTGAACAATTTTTTGTTCAAAAATATAAAAAACAAATTGAAAGGCTTGCTTCAGTTTATCCTGAAAAAAAATCTTTGGAAGTAAATTTCAAGGAACTCGAAGAATTTGATTTTGAATTAGCTGACTCTTTATTAGAGAATCCTGATTACCTGCTTGAAGCCGCTCAATTAGGAATCAAAAACATTGATGTGCCTATATTAGAAACAGAAAACTTTGAACCATTCATTAGATTTTATAATCTGCCAAAAGACAGCCAGCCATTGCTTAAAGATATTGGTGCGATTCATTTAGGAAAATTAATTTCAGTTGAAGGAGTAATAAGACAGATAACAGAAGTTCTTCCAAGATTAAAAGTTGCTAAATGGGAATGCAGAAGCTGCGGCAACACATACAAAATTCATCAGTCAGGCACAACTCCGCAGCAGCCTGTTTTATGTGAATGCAAAAGAAAAGATTTTAGATTACTCGCTGAATCAAGTGAATTCATTGACAGCCAAAAAATTGAAATCCAGGAACCATTAGAGCATTTAAAGGGTTCAGACCAGGCAGTAAATTTAGAAGTTTATGCAACAAATGATTTAGTTAATAAAGTTTCAGCCGGAGACAGAACAAGAATAACAGGAATGCTTAGATTAAGGCCTCCAAAAGAAAAAAAATTAGTGTTTACAAGATTTTTAGATGTACTTCATTTAGAGGAAACAGCAAGAGAATTTGAAGACGTGGAAATAAGCAAGGAAGAAGAAGAAAAAATAAGGGAGTTAGCAAAAAAACCTGAAATATATGAACTGTTAACTCAAAGCATTGCACCAGCAATTTATGGGCATGAAAGAGTAAAAGAAGCAATAGTGTTTCAGTTATTCGGAGGAGTGAAAAAAAATCTTCCCGGAAAAGCCACTATAAGAGGAAATATTCATGTTTTATTAGTTGGAGACCCAGGTGTTGCAAAATCCCAGATCTTAATGGCAGTAAATAATATTGCACCAAAAGCAATTTATGTTGCAGGAAAAACTTCTAGTGGAGTAGGGTTATGTGTTTCCCCTGAATCAATGATTTTAAATGACAATGGATTTAAAGAAATTGGAAAATTTATTGAAGAAAGATTTGATGAAAAAAAAGCAATTGAAGAAGCTGAAGGAATTAAATACAATGAAGTCTCTATGGAAACTTTTGCATTAAACAATTCTCTGAAAACTGAAAGAAAAAACCTTTCAAAAATCTGGAAAATCAATGCACCAGAAAAAATGACAAGAATTAAACTCCAAAGTGGGAAATTTATTGAAATAACCCCAAACACAAAAATGCTCAGAATAAAAGAAGGAAAAGTGGAATGGATTAAATCAATGGAAATTCAGGAAAAAGACTTTGTTGCAAGTGCAAGAGAACTTCCTGAAGGATTAAACAAACCAGTTTACTCAATTGAAGTTTTAAGCAAAGATAAAAACACAAGAATAAAAGACAATGTTTCAGAGACAATGCAAAAAATAACTGACAAACTGGCTGAAAAATATGGAAGCATTCAAAAGGTTACCAAAAAATACGGATTAAGAAGAGATAATCTTTATTTTTGGCGTTCAAAAAAACTTTACACAGGAATGCCCTTAAATTTGTTCTTTAAAATGGGATTAAACGCAGAGTTTGAAAAAGAATTTCTTTCAAAACAAGTTAAAACAGTTTTCAACAGATATGGAAAAAACATTTTAATACCTCAAGCATTGAATAACAAAAAATTATGTTATTTAGCAGGGCTTGTTTTTGGAGACGGAAGCATTTACTTGACAAAAGAAAATCAGGCAGGAATAAGATTTTATAATTCTGATAAAGAACTGTTAAAAGAATTTGACAAAATAATTTTTGAATTATTTGGATTAAAAACTGAAAAATTAAATGAAAAAGATAAAGTGCCTGGAAGACGCATTAATTCAGTTACTGTTTGGAAACTGCTAAAAGAATTTGGGTTAAGCAACAAAAAAATTGAAAACAAATTATCTCATTTCTGCACAGAACAAAGCAATGAATTGCTTTCAAATGTTTTGAAAGGATTATATGACACTGACGGATACACTTCAAAAAGCAGTTCACCTCATGTTGGGTTAACAACAATAAGCAAAAAACTTGCTTTGACTGTCCAGTTATCCCTTTTAAAGTTTGGAATCCAGTCAAAAGTAAGAGAAAGAAAAAAAGAAGGAGTAATCGCAAAAGGAAAAAATATAACAGTAAAAAGCAATCATAACCAGTTTTATATTGAAAGCAGAGGCAAAAAAAATCTTGAATTATTTTACAAAAAAATAGGGTTTGGTCTTAAAAGAAAAAATAAATCGCTTAAAGGGATAATTGAAAAAATTCCAATAAGCAATCCAAACATTGATGTTGTTCCTGAAATAAGTTCTCTGCTGAAAGAAATCAGAGCAACCAGAAATTATAATCCAACTCAAGAAAAATTAAAAGAATTAATTAAAAACAAAAAAAATGAATTGCTTGAATTTTTATCAGAATCAAATGTTGTCTGGGAACAAGTTAAATCAAAAGAATTCTTTAAACCGGAATACAATTTTGTTTATGATTTTACTGTTGAAAACTCGCATAATTTTATTGCAAATGGGATAATTGTCCACAATACGGCTTCTGCAGTAAAAGATGATTTTGGCGAAGGAGGCTGGACATTAAAAGCAGGGGCATTAGTTTTGGCTTCAGGAGGTTTAGCTAACATTGATGAATTTGATAAAATGGATAAAGAAGACAGGAGTGCAATGCATGAAGCAATGGAACAGCAAATGGTTTCAATTGCTAAAGCAGGAATTGTAACCAGATTTAAAACTGAAACTTCAATTCTTGCCGCAGCCAATCCAAAGTTTTCAAGATTTGATCCATATGAACCATTTATCAAACAAATTGATTTGCCTTCAACTTTGATTTCAAGATTTGATTTATTTTTTATGATCAGAGATGTATTAGATAAAGTTAAAGATGAAGAAATCACTGCAAGCATTCTGAAAACACATAAAGCCGGAGAAATGATGCTTCAAAAAGGAAAAAGAGGAAAAAAAGAAACAGATGAAATGGAAGAACTCAAAAAACTTATTACTCCTGCAATTGATACTGAATTACTGAAAAAATATATTTCTTTTGCAAGACAAAAGATTTCTCCAGTGTTAAGCGCTGAAGCAATTAAAACTTTAACTGACTTTTATTTGGGGTTAAGAGAAATGGGAAAAAAAGAAGGAAGTTATGCTGCAACCCACAGGCAATTAGAAGGATTAGTCAGATTAAGCGAGGCAAGCGCCAGAGTAAGGTTAAGTGATACAATAGAAAAAAGCGATGCAGAAAAAGCAGTAAAATTACTGAAGAATTCCTTGCAGGATGTAGTAACTGATCCTGAAACAGGCAGAATTGACATGGATATAATTAATATCGGGACAACTCACTCTAAATTGACTGCATTAAGAAATGTGCTGAATATTGTAAGACAAAAATCAAAAGAACAGGATTTGGTTCCAATAATTGAAGTAATAGAAGAAGCAAAAACACTTGGATTAGAAAAAGAAAGAGTAAATGAAATAATTTCAGAACTAAAAAGAAAAGGCGAATTATACGAGAAAAAACACGGCTTTATTTCTCCGGTAGAAAAATAAAAAGATTTAAATAAACTAATACACACGAAATACATACAAAGTGCATGTGAGGGGTAGTTATGGTTGATGCAAGAGTTTCCTTAAACCATTATTCAAATAAGGTTTTAGCAGTAGTTAAAGCAAAATATGAATTAAAAGACAAAAGCGAGGCATTAAATAAATTTATTGATGCTTACGGAGAAAATGAAGTTGAAAAAGAAGTAAAAGAAAGTTATATTAAAAAAATTCTTAAAATTGAAAAAGATCATATTAAAAAATATGGGTACAGACACACCAGCATACAGGAGTTAAGAAAAGAAATCGAAGGCAAATAAATGTTAAAACACGATTTTTCAGAAAAACTAAAAACAAAAATGAAAGAATTGTTTAGAAGGGATAAAAGAAGATATAATATACTACTAAAAAAAATACAACAAATATCTGACTCAGATGAATTTTCAATTGAGCATTACAAGAATTTAAAGCATGATTTGAAAAATGAAAAAAGAGTTCACATAGATAAAAGCTTTGTTTTGACTTTCAACTACACTAAAGAAAAAAATTTTATTTTATTTCTGGATTTTGATCATCACGACAATATCTATAAAAAATAAAGTCATACTACTAACTATTGAATGAATAAAAAATTAATGCTTCAATTGATTGGATTGTTTTTGATTACTCAAATGCTTGGGTTATTTGTCGGAACAAATTTAATTGCATCAGGATTAGAAAGAGAAGGAATAGTAAACGACAATCCAGATGATCCGATTAATTCAGTTGGATTATTTGTTTACATTCTGGGTTTTACAGGAATACTTTTAATTGTATTAAAATTCTATAAAGGAGATTTATTGTTTAAATTGCTTGAAGCAATGCTTGTTTTTTTGACTTCAGTGATTGTGTTTGGTTTTTTAATTCCAGAAGAAATAGGATTGCTTGCATTAATTCTTCCATTAGGAATAGTAATTGCAAGATTTGTTTTCAGAAAAAACATTTGGTTAAGAAATTTAGCTTCAGTTTTAGCTGCGGCAGGAGCAGGACCATTAATCGGCTACAATTTTGGAATAATTCCTGTATCATTATTTTTGGTTATTCTTGCAGGATATGATATTATTGCAGTTTTTTATACAAAGCACATGGTTACTTTAGCTAATGCAATAGTAAAAAAAAATCTGGCTTTTACTTTTGCTTTGCCTACAACAGAACACCAGTTTGAATTAGGAACAGGAGACATGGTTATTCCATTAGTTTTTGCTGTAAGCGTTTTAGTTGAAACCACAAAAAGTTTTAGTTTTCCTTTTGCATTGATTTCACCTTTAATAGTTTTATGGGGGTCTTTAATTGGTTTATTATTAACAATTCATTATAGTTCAAAAAATGTCGGCCAGGCTCTTCCGGCATTACCTTTACAGACAATAATAATGTTTGTAATGCTTGGATTATGCACTGCAATGAAAGTATTTATTTTCTAACAGTTATTTTTCTCAAATTCTTTCATTAAGCCATTATTTTCTTCTGAATAAAACTGCCTGCATAAATTGTAAATATACAATCTTCCTTCTGGCAAAACATTAATTTTGTTTTTCTTAACTGAAATCATTTTTTCTTTAGATAAAAAAGTTATTTGTTTTTCAAAAACTTTATTTAATTCAACTCCAAATTTTTCTTTAAAAATCTCTGAATTAATTTCAAGTGAAAGCAAACCCTTAATCATAAACCTTTCCATCTGTTCTTTTTTAGTTAATTTTTTTCCTGCTTCAACTGCAAAACCATTTTCAGCTTCTTCAAGATATTTTTCAAGATTAAGTGAATTCCTGAATTCAAAGTCATTGAAATGAGAAAAAGCCCCGCAACCTAAACCAATTACTTCTCCTGAAAGAGTTTGCTTTGCATAACTGCTTTCTTTTCCTTTTAATGCAAACTGGTCAATTAAATATCTTTTGAATCCTTTTTTTCCAAGAAGTTTATCAGACAAAAACAGCATTTCTTTTTCTTTTTCAAAAGAAGGAATTTCCCCCAAAATTTTTCTTTCCTTTAAAGCAAAAAAAACTGTTCCCGGAACAACATCCAAAGCATAAGTGGTTAAATGAGAAACCTTAAGTTTTGTTGCTTTAATTAAATCAGTTTGCCAGTCAGACAAAGTCTGTTCAGGCAAAGCATACATTAAATCAAGATTAATACTATTAAAATAATTTTTTGCGAGATTAACTGCATTAACTGCTTTAACTGAGTCATGAGCAGTTCCAAGTTTTTTAAGAAATTTATCATTAAATGACTGTATTCCAAAACTAATTCTGTTAAATCCTGCTTTTTTCAGCTGTTTTAACTTTTGTTCATCAACACTTGAAGGATTGGCTTCAACTGTAATCTGAATGCCTTCCAAAAAAACAAAATGATTTCTGCAAAAGGAAAGAATTTCGGTTAACTGTTTTGCTGAAAGAAAAGAAGGAGTGCCTCCCCCAAAAAAAACAGAAGAAACAGCATAATTACTCAACGCATTCTGGGAAGAAATAAATTTAATTTCTTTTTTCAAGGCAGAAACATACTGAATAATTTTTTGTTTTTTGGAAAGATATTTAGTATAAGGACAGAAAAAACACAGCCTTTCACAAAAAGGAATATGGATATATAATCCAATCCTTTTTTTTTCAAAAATTTCTTTGCCTTTAACAGGAAAAAGAAAAGGCGGATAATTATAGAACCTGCTTTTATCTCTTTTTAGTTTAGTCATTTATTCCCCTGAAATAAATAGAATAAAAAGGAATAGAATAAATCTAATCCTTTATTCAGCCCATAAAATGGACAAAATCTGCTTTTAACTTTTTGACGACATTGTTTGGATTCACTTAAACACCTCCCTGATTCCTAGAACAAGAAAAAATATTTGTTAAACAAGTATTTTAAACATTTCGTAAAAAAAAAGGCAAATAATACGAAAAACGTATTACCTTAAATAATTTTCGTTATATTTTTACGTTATGGATAAATTGGATTTAAAAATAATTAAAATTCTGGAAAGAAACGGAAGGGCCAGCAACACAGAAATAGCAAAAAAAACAAATGTTTCAGAAGGAACTGTGAGAAAAAGAATTCTTTTTCTGGTAAAAAAAGAAATAATTAAAAGATTTACAATTGATTTAGGGGCAAAAGGAGGTTTTACTGCTTTGATTTTAATCAACACAGAACCAAATGTAGTTCTTTCTAAAATCATAAAAAAGATTTGTGCAAGAGAAGGGATTAGGAAAGTATCTGAAGTTGCAGGGGCTTTTGATTTAGTAGTGGAAATAAGCACCGAATCAGCAGAAAAATTCAATGCAATAATAGACTCAATCAGGACAATAACAAAAATTAAAGATACTCAAAGTTTAATAGTGTTAAAAACAAGTTTCTAAATCCCACCAGTAAAAAACTCAATTACTGAAACCCCAAAAAAAGCTAAAATTGAATAACGACAGAATCTTCCAATGAATACTGCCGGATAAAATTTTTTTAAATCATATTCAAGCATTCCGGCAATAACTGAAATCAAATCAAAAAGAAATGGAATAAAAGACATTAAAACAATAAAACCAAAACCCCATTTAGAAACTTTTTCAGACAAATCATCAATTTTGTTCAGATGTTTATGGTATTTTTCTTCCACTACACTTCTTCCCCCTCTTCCAATAAAATAGCCTGTTGACTCGCCTATTGATGCGCCTAAAGCAGCAAACAATGCAATCAAAAAAGGATTAAATATTTTTGTCGGAGCAATCAAAAGGATTATCGCATCAATCGGCAAAGGCAGAAAAAGAGTTGCATTAGCAATCAATGAAGCCAAAAAAATTCCGATTAAACCATAAGAATTTACAAGAGATTGAAGCAACACTGAAGCATCCATCAATAAAACCTTTAAACTAATTCACTACAATGTATTAATATACTTTTTTTATTTAAATAGTTAAGTGAACACAATGGAATATGAAAAAATGCTTGAAAGGCTTTATTTAAGCCTTCCGGAACAAACAAAAACAAAAGAAAGATTTGAAATGCCTAAAGTGGAAAGCTTTGTTCAGGGACAAAAAACAATAATAAAAAATCATTCAGCTTTACTTAAAGCAATTAACAGAGAAGAAAAACATTTAATGAAATATTTAACTAAAGATTTGGCTGTTCCTGCAAGTATTTCAGAAGGAAGAATTATTTTAACAGGAAAGTTTTCTGAAACACAAATAAGAAATTCAATTGAAAGTTATGTAAAAGAATTTGTTTTATGCAAGGAATGCGGAAAGCCTGACACTAAATTCAAAGAAATGAAAGGAATTAAAATGCTTAAATGCGAGGCATGCGGAGCAATGACTCCAATAAAACAATTGTAGAGGGATAAACTATTTTTTATAAAATTCATTCAATTCAACAGCAAAAAGTTTTAGCAGTATGCGACAAAGAATTAAGTGGAAAAATATTAGATGAAGAAATAGGTTTTAAAGTTAAACCAGAATTTTATGGAACAGAATTGATTTCAGAAGAAGAATTAAAGAAAAAAATAAAAGAAGTTAATTCAGCTAATTTTGTTGGAAAAAAATGTGTTAAAATTGCATTAAACAAAAAAATTGTTTTAAAAGAAAACATTATTAAAATAAAAGATGTTCCGCACATTCAAATTTATTTCATAGAGGTACTGGAGGAAAACAAATGAATGAACTGTTTCGTCAGTTCAGTACGATGCACGACCTTTGGTCGGGCTGCACTAGGAGGAAAACAAATGAATAAACCGCAAAAACCGCAAATGACTGAAGAAGAAGCAGTCAGCAGAATCAAAATGCCAAAAAGAAAAGAACTGGAAATGTTTGCTGTAACAACACAATTAGTCGGCGGAGACAAGATTAAAGCATTATGCGAAGACGGAGTAGAAAGAGTTTGCAGGATTCCTGGAAAACTAAGAAAAAGAGTATGGATTAGAGACGGAGACTTAATTATAGTCAGATTATGGGATTTCCAGCCAATCAAAGCAGATGTAGTTTGGAGATATATTAAAGTTCAGACAAACCACTTAAAGAAAAAAGGATTTCTGGATAAACTTCCAATAGAAGACGGATTCTAAATGAAAAACAAGAAAGGAAAAGAAAATTACGAAAAAAACACTGAATTAAATAATTACGAAGAAGAAGCTGAAAAAAGAAAAAAAAATGAAACAAACAACGAATTAAATAAATACGAACAAGAAACTGAAAGAGAAAAACAAGGGAAACGGTTTCCGCAAAAAAAAGTTTCAAAAACTTTTGATAAAGTTTTTGACAAAGAAACTTTAGACACAATCCATAAAATATCTACGGCAGGTTTATTTGATGTATTAGAGTTTGTGATTTCAACCGGAAAAGAAGCATATGTTTTTAGATCAACAGACAAAGGCGGAAATTTTCGCGCAGTAAAAATCTACAAAACTTTGACTTCAGATTTTCATAACATGACAAAATACATTGAAGGCGACAAACGGTTTAAAAATATTCCAAAAGAAAAAAAAGAAATAGTAATTGAATGGACAAAAAAAGAATTCAAAAATCTTGAAAAATTATCTAAAGCTTATGCATCAGTTCCTTATCCAATCGGCTACAAAAACAATGTTTTGGTAATGGAGTTTATCGGAGAAAATGGAGAAGCAAGCAAAACCCTTAAAGAAGCAGGCGTAAAAGACATGGAAAATGCCTATCAACAAATAGTTGAATTTATTGCCAGAAGCTTTTATTTATCTAATTTAATTCACGCTGATTTAAGCGAATACAACATTTTAGTTAAAAATTTTGAAGGAAAAGAAAAATTAGTGGTAATTGACGTAGGACAAGCTGTATTGAAAAGTCATCCAAAAGCAGAAGAATTTTTGGGAAGAGATCTGAGAAACATTTCAAATTATTTTTCAAAAAAAGGCTTTGAAAAAAGCGAAGAAGAATTAAGAAAAGACATTAGAAAATGGAAAGAAAAATTGGTTTGATCAGAGGCAGCCTACACCAAATACAAATAAATACAATTTATTAATCAATTTCTTAATGATTTTTGAAATTGATGTTAGTGGCTCAGATATCCTAAACAAAGATACTGTAATAATGGTTGCAGAAAGAAATAATGAAAATATAATGCTTGGCTTCAAAATGACTAAAGAAATAAGGGACACGATTCTTTCAAGGCACGGGCAAGGGAAATACAAATACCAAAAATCTAACAAAGGCAAAGCCGACTTAAAAACAAGAGTTTATTGTGCGGCAATATATTTAATTTTTAAGGAATTAAAAAGACGACACAACATTAAAGAAGTTTCTTTGGAAATTTGCAGGGATTTATCTGGAAGAGAAAAACAAATTAAAGAAATGTTGAAGCAATTACTTGGAACAAAAAACAGCAAAAGAGGGCTTGGCTTAAACATTACCGGAATACATTTCACAGAATTAATTAAAGGAAAAAGTTTAGCTGATGAATACGCTTATTTTTTAAGAAGAGACAGAGTAAACAAACTCACAAATATTTCATGCAAAATTGACTTAGAAGATATTGAAAGTTTCCTAAAACATTAAAAAAATAGAAGTGCGACAAGAACCTCCACTAAAGGAAATTGAAACTCCTATTCTGCCCTTCAGGACTGGTTACCTGCCGAACTCGATAGCAATGCCACGAATACATTGTATACAAACTTCTATTTAAATTTTGCCCATTTTTAAAGCTTTTGTTTCTGAAAAATCTTAGACTAAAACAAGAATATAAAGGTTTTCTTGTATTATTGTAGTATCAGCGCCAATAAAATCCTGTTTTTAATTGGCTAATTTGCTTGATTTTTTGATCAAGCTTTTTTAGGAAAAAAAGGTTGTTTTTGTGCAAGAATATTTAAAGATACCAAAGGACAGAATAGCTGTTTTAATCGGAAGAAAAGGCGAAACAAAAACAAAAATAGAAAAACTAACTGAAACTAAACTTGAAGTGGATTCAGAAAACGGGGAAATAGATGTTGAAGGAGAAAAAGCATTAGATTTTTATATTTCACTAAACATAATTAAAGCTATTGCCCGAGGTTTTTCTCCAGAACACGCTTTTATGCTAAAAGAAGAAAATTACTTCCTTGAAATAATTGATTTAAAAGAAAAATTAGGCAAAAACGATAAATTAATTCAGCAAAAAAAAGGAAGAGTAATAGGAAAAGCAGGAAAAACAAGAAAAGAAATAGAAGAGCAAACTGAAACATTTATTTCAGTGTATGGAAAAACAATCGGGATAATTGGGAAAGAACAAGGAATAGAAAAAGCAAGAAATGTAATTGAAATGCTGTTAAAAGGAGCATCCCATTCAACTGCAGAATCATTTTTATTTAAAAAAGAAAAAGAACTTGAAATATAAAAAAGAAAGAAAATAAAGAAAACAAAAAAATTCAAAAAAGAAATAGATATTTAAAATTGTGATAAAATGGCAGAACCAGAAAAAACAAAAATAAAAGAAACTCCTAAAACACCGGAAGAAAAAAAAGTTAATGGGGAAATTCAGAAAATAAAGCCAAAAGAGATTTCAGCTGAAACACTGGCAAAAGAATTCAAAGAACATTCAGTCGCAGAATTCTTCAAAAAAAATCAGCAAATGCTTGGATTAAGCGGAAAAATCAGAACATTAACAACAATAATCCACGAATATGTAACTAATTCAATTGATGCATGCGAGTCAGCAAACATTCTTCCTGAAATAGATATTAAAGTTCAGGAACTGGGAAGCGAATATTACGAAATTACAGTAAAAGACAACGGCCCGGGATTAACAAAAAACACGGTTGGAAAAGCTTTAGGGCAATTATTAGCAGGAACAAAATTTCATAGAATGGTTCAGTCAAGAGGACAACAAGGAATTGGTGCAGCAGGAGCAACAATGTATGCCCAGACAACAACCGGAAAACCAGTTAAAGTAATTTCCGGAACAGGAAACGGAAAAGCGTTTTCCCTTGAATTAACTATTGATCCAAAACAAAATGAACCAAAAATAGAAAACATGCAGGATATAGATAAAGAATTTAAAGGCTTGGCAATCCAGGCAAAAATAAAGGATGTAACTTACAGAATTTCAGAGCAAGGACCCTTGGAATATATCAGAAGAACTGCAATAGCCAATCCTCATGTTCAAATAAGTTTAACTGACCCAACAGGACAAAAAACTTTGTTCAAAAGAAGCTCTGATAAAATCCCTGATGCGCCAAAAGAAATGCAGCCTCATCCAAAAGGAGTAACAGTAGATGAAGTAGTTACAATGGCAAAATATTCTGATGCAAGAAAAGTTGGTTCATTTTTAAAAAGCTCTTTTGACAGAATGGGAGACAAAGCAGTACAAGAAATAACTAAAATGGTTTCATTTGACATGAACATGGACCCAAAAAAAATGGAGTGGAGTGACGCAGAAGAAATAATTAAAGCAATTAAAACAATCAGTTTTATTGCTCCGACAACAGAAGGATTAAGCCCAATAGGAGAAGACCAAATAGAAAACTCATTGACATCAATTGTTCAGCCTGAATTCCTAAAAGTAATTACAAGAAAGCCTCAAGTGTATAAAGGAGGATTTCCTTTCCAAGTAGAAGTTGCAGTAGCTTTTGGAGGAAACGCAGGAAGAGCTTCTTCAAACGGCGGAACAGAAGGAGAAACATTAAAAAGAATGGAAGTAATGCGTTTTGCAAACAAAGTGCCATTGCTTTTTGACGGCGGAGGCTGTGCAATAACAAAAGCAGTTCAGACAATTGACTGGAAAAGATATGGAATACAAAATATTGATGATGCACCATTAACTGTTTTTATTAATGTGATTTCAGTTCATATTCCTTATACTTCAGCAGGAAAACAGGCAATTTCAGATGAACCAGAAGTATTAGAAGAAATTCGCTTAGCTTTAATGGATTCAGGAAGAAAGATTGCAAGACATATTATTGGAAAAAAGAAATTAAAAGAAAAAGAAGCAAAGAAAAGGACTTACTTAAAATATGCAGTTGAAGTTGCTTATGCAATAGGAGAACTTACAGGCAAGAAAAAAGAAGAAATACAAAAAAAACTGCATGACATTGTTTTAAAGAGATTAAAGTTAGAGGAAAAAGAAGAACAAAAAGAATTAAGCGACGACGAAGTAGACAAAGAAATAGAAAAAGAAACAAAAAAAATTCAGAAAACAGAAGAAAAAAAGAAAGGAAAAAAAGAGAAAATAAAAGGAATAAAAAAAGTGAAAAAAGAAAAAGAATAATTTGAGAAAAAATGGAAGAAAAAATTGGGAGAAAAAGATTAAAAAATAAAACAAAAAAAAGGGACAAAACAGGAAAAAAAGAATAAAAAAATTAACTTAAAAAAATAGAAATGAAAAAAAATTGGAGAAAAAAAAATTAAATAATTGGTGTGTTAAATGACTTCAAAAAAAGACAAGGAAGTAATCCAGAGATTAAAAGAAGCAGGAATAGATATTTATTCTCAGATAAACAAAGGAAATGATCCCACTTATGAACTGCCTGTAAGAAGTTTAAACAATGTTTTCTTTGACCAGAAAACAAAAACAATTAAGTTAGGCGACAAAAAAAGCACCAGAAATTTTTTGAATATTGCTCACACAAGAAAATTCATGCAGACAATGCTTATTGCATCAGAACTCAAAAAAGTAATTGAAGAAGAAGCAACTGTTTCAATCAGAGACCTGTATTATGCATTAAAGCACACAATTGAAGGAACAGAAGAAAACACTTTTGAAAATCAAGGAGAATCAGATCCAATAATTGAAGACCTTGAATCATCATTGAATTTACTTAGAGAAGAACTTCATTTAGCTGCTTCAAGCAAAGGAGTAATTTCCGGAAGCATGAAAATCAAAGACGGAAAAGACACAATTGACTTAGCTAAAATGGGTTCTGGAGGATGGGGGGTTCCATCAAATGTAGAACCAGATAAAATTGAAATAAAAGACTTGAGTGCAGAATATGTTTTGTTCATAGAAAAAGATGCTGTATGGAAAAGATTTAATGAAGACAAATACTGGCAGAAACATAACTGTATTATTATTACAGGAAGAGGACAGCCTTCAAGAGCAGAAAGAAGATTTGTACAAAGACTGAACAAAGAACACAAGCTTCCGGTTTTTGCTTTAATGGATGCAGACCCATGGGGGATGTATATTTATTCAGTAATAAAACAAGGAAGTATTTCTTTGAGTTACTCAGAAGAAAAACTGGCTACTCCAGACACAAAATACGTCGGGTTAACTGTTTCTGATGTTGAAACATTTAAAATCCCAAAAGAAGTAACCATTAAATTAAACAAATTAGATATAAAAAGATTAAATGAAATGAAAAACTATGACTGGTTTAAGAAAAAAGAATGGCAGAATGAATTCAATTTAATGAAAGAAAAATCCATTAAAATGGAATTAGAAGCATTAAGCAAAAAAGGAATCAGATTTATAACAGAAGAATATCTACCACAAAAAATCAAATCAAAAGATTTTTTGCCTTAAAACTGTTTTTAAAGCTTTGAAAAATAAAAGGCTTTTGCTTCAATTTTAATGCATGATAAAAGAAATAAAGAAAGAAATCAAAGAAAAAGAAAATAAAGAAAAAGCTAGAATTCTTCAAGGGTTTTTTAAAACAGGAAAAGGGCAGTACGGCGAAGGAGATATTTTTTTGGGTTTAAGCGTCGGAGAAACAAGAACAATTGCAAAAAAACATTTTGGAATTGCGTTAAATGAATTACAGCCATTACTTGAATCAAAAATCCATGAAGAAAGATTATGCGCTTTATTAATTTTAGTTGAAAAATTCAGGAAATCAGAAGAAAAAGAAAAAAAACAAATCATAGATTTTTATTTGAATAATACTAAAAACATTAATAACTGGGATTTAGTTGATTTATCTGCAGACAAGATTTTAGGAGAATTTTTGTTTGACAAAAACAAAGATGTTTTGTTTAAGTTGGCTAAATCAAATAAGTTATGGGAAAAAAGGATTTCAGTTTTATCAACTTATGCGTTTATCAAAAGAAACAGATTTAAAGAAACACTTGAAATATCAGGGTTGTTGCTGAAAGATGAACATGACTTGATTCAGAAAGCAATTGGCTGGATGCTGAGAGAAATTGGAAAAAGAAATTTGAAAACAGAAGAAAAGTTTTTGAAAAAACACTATAAAAAAATGCCCAGAACAATGCTAAGATATGCAATAGAAAAGTTTCCTGAAACAAAAAGAAAAGCTTATTTAAAAGGAAAAATAAAGTAATTCCTTTTTCAGAGAAACCATTACTCTTTTAAATTTCAGCTGTGTATTTTAGTGTATTATGCTGTATGGAATAAGCTTTTTTTCGCTGAGTAAAGTAAAAATAGGAATTTTTCTGTTTTTTGTTTTAAGTTACTTTAGTCTGGCTTATAAAAATGTGTTAGAAAATGAATTTGTTGACTGGTCTCCGCCAGAATACTTTATTCTTTCACTCATTTTTATTATTATAGTGTCATATGTATTTGCAGCATTCTTAGAATATTTTTATTATAAGGTGAGAAGGAAATGGCCGAGATGGTTTTAGGATATATTCCTTGCAAAAACAAAAAAGAAGCAGAAAAAATAGGAAAACAATTAGTGGAAAGAAAATTAGTGGCTTGTGCTAATGTAATTCCTGAAATCAGTTCATGCTATAGATTTGAAGAAAAATTATGCCAAGAAAGTGAAGCATTATTACTGTTTAAAACAATTAAATCAAAAAAAGTTTTTATTAAAAATGCAGTGAAAAAAATGCATTCCTATAAACTGCCTTGTATTGCGTTCATTAAATTTGATGATGTAAACAAAGAATACGAATTATGGGTCAAAAAACAAGTTTTGAGTGGATTAATATGAAAGGATTAGATTACTTTTTTTTTCCAAAAAAAGTTGCAGTAATTGGCGCATCAGAAAAAGCAAATAAAATAGGCAATGTAATCATGAAAAACATGATTAAAGCCGGCTTTAAAGGAAAATTAATTCCTGTTAACCCTAAAACAAAAAAAATCCTGGGAAAAAAATGTGTTAAAACAGTTAAAGAAATAAATAACTTAGATTTAGCGGTAATTGCTGTTCCAGCCAAAATTGTTCCAAAAATAATCAGGGAATGCGGGCAGGCAAAAACTAAAGCAGTAATAATTGTTTCAGCAGGATTTAATGAAGTAGGAAACATGACTGTAACAAAAGAGTTGTTTAAAGCAATGCAGGAGTTTCCTGACATGAGAGTTTTAGGGCCAAACTGTTTAGGCATTTTACACGTAAAAAAAGGGATTGACACTTTATTTTTGCCTTATGAAAGGCTTGGAAGAACGCCTCATGGAAGAATCAGTTTTGCTTCACAGTCAGGCGCAGTTGGAAGCACTTTAATTGACTGGGCATCAATGAAAAGTTATGGAATCAATAAATTCATTTCTTTTGGAAACGCATTAGATGTAAATGTAACTGAATTACTAGAATATTTAAACAAAGACAAGGAAACAAAAGTTATTTGTTTGTATATTGAAGGACTAGAAGAAGGAAGAAAATTACTGAAAACAGGAAAAAAAGTTTCAAAAAACACTCCAATTGTAGTGTTAAAAGGAGGAGTAACTGAAGCAGGAAAAACTGCAGCTGTTTCTCATACAGGAAGCATTGCAGGAGAAGCAAGAGTGGTTAAAGCAGCATTTAAGCAAAGCCATATGGTTGAAGCAAAAAGCTTTGAACAATTATTTAATTTTGCCAGAGTTTTATCTAATGAGCCTTTAACCAAAGGAAAAAAAGTCCAGATTATAACTGACGGAGGAGGCTATGCAGTTTTAGCTGCAGATGCATTAATTGAAAATGGATTAGAATTAGCTTTAATGGAAAAAAAGAATTTGAATTCACTGAAAAAAATTGTTCCTGTTTTTGCAGAACTAAAAAATGTAATTGATTTAACCGGAGACGCAACAACAGAAATGTACAAAAAAGCAACTGAATTAGCATTAAAAGACAAAAACATTGACATGATTTTATTGATTGTATTGTTTCCCCCGCCATTATTAGACAAAAATATTGTGTATGAAATAATTAAACTGCATAAAAAACAAATTAAGCCAATTATAGTGGTTTCTGCTTCAGGAAATTACACTGAAAGCCAGAAAAAAATAATGGAAAAACAATTTGTTCCAACATTTACTTTTCCAAAAGACGCGGCAGAATCACTTAAAGCATTATATGATTATTCTTTGTTTAGAGGAAAAGTTAAAAGGTGAAGAAATGGAAGAAAAAGATTTAGTTGTTTTGTTAAACGAAAAAAGAGTTTTTAAGCCGTCAAAAAAATTAGTGGAAAACTCTAATGTAATGAAATGGATGAAAAAAAAGAAAATAAAATCATATGATGAATTACTGAAAAAAGCAGAAGACATTGAATGGTTTTGGAATGAAGCAGCAAAAGAAACAGTTAAATGGAAAAAACCTTTTAAAAAAATTCTTGAACAAGAAAACAATTACTCAAAATGGTTTAATGGAGCAAAATACAATATTGTTTTTGATGCATTAGACAAACATAAAAACAAAACAAAAACTGCTTTTATCTGGGAAGGCGAACCAGAAAAAGAAGTCAGAAAAATTTCTTTTAAACAGCTTTACCAAGAAGTAAATAAATTAGCTAATGCAATGAAAAAACTTGGAATAAAAAAAGGAGACAGAATAGGAATATATCTTCCTATGATTCCTGAACTGCCTGTTGCAATGCTTGCTTCAGCAAAAATTGGCGCAATTCATTCAGTTGTTTTTTCCGGCTTTAGTGCTTTGGCATTCAGAGAAAGAGTTAATGATGAAGCAGCAAAATTAGTTATAACCTGTGACGGGTTTTACAGAAGAGGAAAAATTATCCCATTAAAAAAAGCTGCAGATGAAGCATTAATGGAAACTCCTTCAGTTGAAAAATGCATTGTAATAAAAAGAACAGCGGGAGAAAAAGTTGACTGGAATGAAAAAAGAGATTTATGGTATCATGAAATAATAAAAAAAGAAAAACCTGAATGCAAAACAGAATTAATGGAAGCAAATGACCCATTATTTATTTTATATACTTCTGGTACAACAGGAAAACCAAAAGGAATAATTCATGATCACGGAGGTTATGCAGTTGGAACAGCAATAACCTTGAAATGGGTTTTTGATTTAAAAGACAAAGATATTTGGTGGTGTGCTGCAGACATCGGATGGATTACAGGGCACAGCTATATTGTTTATGCTCCATTGATTTTAGGAGTAACTTCAGTAATGTATGAAGGCTCTCCGGATTTCCCTAATCCAGACAGATGGTGGGAAATAATTGACAAACACAAAGTAACAGTGTTATATACTTCTCCTACTGCAATAAGAATGTTTATGCATTTTGGAGAAGAATGGATTGAAAAACATTCACTTAAATCACTGAGATTACTTGGAAGTGTCGGAGAACCAATTAATCCAGAGGCATGGATGTGGTATTACAAATTTATTGGAAAAGAAAAATGCCAGATAATGGATACTTGGTGGCAGACTGAAACAGGAAACCATTGTATTACTCCTTTGCCGATAACAGACTTAAAGCCTGGGTCAGCAACAAAACCTTTCCCCGGAATTCAGGCAAAAGTCCTGAACAAAGAAGGAAAAGAAATAATTAATGCAGGCGGAGAATTAGTTTTGTTAAAGCCCTGGCCGGGCATGCTGAAAGGAATATACAAAAACCCTGAAAAATACCAAAAAACTTACTGGGAAATGTATCCAGAAATTTATTTGGCTGGAGATGTAGCAAGAGTTGATTCAGACGGTTATTTTTGGGTTCAGGGAAGAGATTCAGATGTATTAAAAGTTTCAGGGCACAGAATAGGAAATTCAGAAATTGAATCAGCTTTAGTTTCTCATCCACTAGTGGCAGAAGCAGCAGCAATAGGAAAACCACACGAAATCAAAGGAGAAAGCATTACAGCTTTTGTCATTCTGAAAAAAGGAACAGAAATATCCGAAAACCTTAGAAAAGAATTAATTGAACACGTTGGAAAAGAAATAGGAAAACTTGCAAGACCAGATGAAATATTATTTGTGGAAGATCTTCCAAAAACCAGAAGTGGAAAAATAATGAGAAGAGTAATTAAAGCAAAAGTATTAGGTCAGGACACAGGAAATATTTCAACTCTAAGCAATCCAGAAGCAGTAGAAGAATTACTAAAAGCAAAATGATGTTTCAGTTTTATTTTTCCAGCAGGAATTCAATTGATTTATCTATATCTTCGTCAGCCAGTAATTCAAAAAATCTTTGGATGTCAAAGTTTTTATCAAAAGAAGTCTCAGAAAGATTTTTTTCAAGCATTTCAATTCCTAAAGCAGAAACAGATTTCTTTGTTTTATGCAAGTCTCTTAATTCCTGAATTCTTCTTTTGAATTCAACAGAAGAAAAATCCTTGTTAACAGAAAAAATTGCTTTTCCCTGAAACTCGGATAAAACTTTATTTAAATCTACGTCAGATTGAGTTAAACCTTTGGCTAAAGTTCCGGTTAATTTAATTCTAATTAAAGGAATTAAATCAGCTCTGTTTTGAGCTAAAAAAACATCAATTTTTGTTTCTAATCTTTCAAGAATTTGGGCAGGAGTTGCTTCAATAAAAGAAATTTTTTCATAAAAAAGGTTTCTCTGGTTTTTTAATGGAATAAAAAAAGTATTCATTGACTCAGAATCAATCAATACAATTCCTTTTTGTTTTTCTGATTCAAGTTTTTTCATTTGCGTTGTGATTGTAGAACCAGGCATTAATAATTTGCCTCCATCAAAAGCTTTTTCTGCATGCCAATGCAAATGTCCATTAATAATTAAATCAAATCCTTTTGGCAGATTAGAAATTGAAATAGTTGCAGCCATTTCATCCTGGGTTGGAAGAAATTCCTTAATGGATTGATGCAATAACAAAAAGTTTTTTGCTAAAGGAATTGGATTTGGATTATATAGTTTAAGGACATCTAATGCTTTTTTTTCTGGAACGCCGCCCATGCCATGAACAGCAACTTTTTCATTGTCTTTTTCTGCAGTTAAATAGTTTGCATGAATGTAAAAAATAAATCCAGCACTTTCAAGCACTTCAAGAGGATTCTTAAAATCCCTTGAACGCAATTCATGAGTTCCGTGAATTGCAATAACCGGAATTCCCCTGAAAAATAGTTCTTTTCCTTCTTTTAAAATTCTTACTTCGCTTTTTTTTGCATTTTTTGTCAGCCTGAATAACTCAAATGAATCAAACCATGTTTCAATTAAAGGGATTTTTGAATCAAAAATATCTCCAGGCAATAAAATCAGTTCAGCATTATTTTCTATTGCAAGAGCAAAAGCATTTAACGCATTATTTAATGCCTCTTCTTTTCTTTCAGTTTTATTGGAAAAACCTAAATGAGTGTCAGAAATAATTGCTATCTTCATTTAATCAACTCTAAAATTTCTTTGAATTGCTGTTCAGGATAAAATGTTATTGGAGAGAAAACAACAAAACCTGTTTTGTCCTGCAATTCACTGATTTCTTTTAATGCTTTGGCTTCATTTCTTTCACTTAAAACCAAAGCAGAAAGAAAATTTCTTTCTTGTTCTATTGCAGAAAAAGGAATTGATTTTAATTCAGTAAAAGAATTAAACTGAGAGATTAATTCAATATTTGCTTTAATTTTAGAATTATTTTCCCGGATTATTGGAAAAATATTGCAGCCTCTTTTAAGCATTAAAAAAGCTGAAACTAATTCATCTTTTTTTCCATCCATGATTAAACCAACTTTTCCTTCTACTCCAACCGGAATGCCTTTTGCCCCGGGAATTTTTTCTGAATAAAGAAAAACAGTGTTTTGGATTACATCAGCAAAAATTTCTTTTGAAGGACTTGAAAGATTTACTTTTAATCCTTTAATTTCATCCATTATTTTTTGTCCTACTTCAACTGCAATATCCTGAGAAGAAAAATCGTGTTTTCCGTTTCTTGAAATACGCAAAGCAAAAGAATCTCCTTTTGAAAGAGTTTTTTTTGCAAAATCAACAAAGATTTCTTTTAAGTCCTGCATTGAATTAAAAGTAAAAGGAACAGCAAAAGAAAAAGAATGGATTCCAAAAACTTTTTGCATTAAAGGAATTGCTTTTATCTGATTATCTGTTTCACAGACAAGAATGCCTGAAAACTTTCCTGAAAGAGTTAAATTAATGTTTTTTGAGTTAAGTGTTTTCCTTAAATTTGAAACCAATTTTTTAATAAAAAATTGTCTGACAAAATGAGTTTTAAGATAGATTTCTGAAGCAGGGCGCAAAACTATAATTGATTTATCCATTAAATAAAATAAAAGAGAAAAAGTTAAAACACAATCTAATTATACATAATTTATTGTGTGTTTTACATCAAATAAAAGAAAAAAAGGTTTAGCTGTATTTTGACACACTAAAACCTAATGCGCCTATTCCACCCCACATTACTGCTAAGGCACCCCAATTTGCGGCATAAGGACTCCAAATCCAGGCTACACCAATTGCAAAAAGAATTAAACCAAAAACAATGCTGGCTTTTTTCACAAATTCGCTCATTAAATCCCTCCAAAAACTAAAATAATGATATTAATAACATTTTTTGATTAATAAACCTTTGTGTTTTAAGAGTTAAATTGTCTTTAGTTTATTTGTTTTTCAAATTCAATAAACAGTTTTTCGGTTAAATCATTTAATCCTGCTTTAAGTTCTTCTTCTAACACTTTTTTTTGAAGTGATTTGGTTGCAGGCTTGTCTGGGCCTAATGCATCACAGGTTTCTGGTCCGACAGAAAGATTATAAGTATCAAGTTTTTTTGCTAAATCAATTATTTCTTGTTTATCCATTCCAAGCAATGGCCTTATCACAGGAATTTTAAGTCCAAAAGAAATTGAAACTAAATTCTCTAAAGTCTGGGATGAAACCTGCCCTAAATTTTCTCCTGTAACAATTAAATCAAACTTGTGTTTTTCACAGATTTTTTCAGCTGTTTTCAGCATTAAACGCTTCATTAAAATAAAATAAAATTTTCTTTCAGTTTTATTCACAATCTGCTGTAATGCATCAGAAAAATCTATTGAAATAAATCTTGAATTCAGTTTTTCAGCTAATTTCTCTGATTTTTCAACTGACTGTTTCCCTGTTATTTTAACTGAAGAAAAATGCAGGCAGGTAATTTCTGTTTTATCTTTAATTAAAAATCCTGCTACAGGACTGTCAATTCCTCCGCTTAACAAAAGCAATGACTTCATACAAAAATATGGATTAGATTAAATTAAAAAATAAACCAAATAAAGACAAATAAAATCAAAAAAAGCCTAAAAAAAGATTTAATTAAAAAAAAACCAAACAAAAACAACCAATAAAAAAAACAAATTTAATTAAAAAACCAAACAAAAACAACCAATAAAAAAACAGGTTTAATTAAAAAAACCAATTAATTAAACATATTATAATGAAAGAAATTTTTGATGTAATAATAATTGGCGGAGGACCAGCAGGATGTTTTGCTGCATTAGAATGCGCTAAATCTAATTTAAAGACTCTTTTATTAGAAGAAAATTCGGTTATAGGGCAACCAGTTCATTGTGGGGAATGCATTTCAGGAATTGCAGCCGGAAGGCTTGGATTAGAATTACCTGAACAAGTAATTTCAGCTAATGTAAAAGGCATTAAAATAATTTTTCCTAACGGAAAAAACACTGTTTTAAAAGAAGAAGGATTTGTATTAGAAAAAGATAAATTCGAGCAATGGATTGGAAAAAAAGCAGTTAAAGCAGGAGCAAAAATAAAAACAGAGCATAAAGTTAAAGAAATAAAAAAAGAAGGAAATTTTTGGGAAATACAATGTTCTAATAAAAATTCTTTTACAGGAAAAATTTTAATTGATGCATCAGGAGTTTATTCTTTTACATCAAAAAAACTTGAATTAAATTCAATGCCGAAAACAGTTATTGGAATCCAGTACAAAATGACAGAAATTGAAAGAAATGATTTCTTGGATTTCTATTTATGGCCTAAACTGGCGCCAAAAGGATATTTGTGGATGATTCCAAAAAAAAATGGGAAAGCAAACATTGGATTAGTTACAGAAGAAAAAACGCATGCAAAGAAATTTTTGGATGAATTCTTAAAACAAAAAAAATGGGAAAACAAAAAAATTGAGAAAAGCTTTGGCGGATTAATTCCAATTTCGGGCCCGCACAAAAAAACTTTTGATGATGGCTTAATGTTAATAGGGGATGCAGCAGGATTTACTTCTCCTTTATTTGAAGGCGGAACTTCTCTTGCATTAACTTCAGCAAAGTTTGCAGGAATGACCGCAAAAAAAGCAATTGAAACAAATGATTATTCAAAAAAAGTTTTGAAAGAATATGAAGAGTTATGGAAAAAAGAGTTTCCTGACTACAATAAACTGATTAAAGGAAAAAATATTTTTTATTCTTTTAGTGAAGAAGAACTGAATTTTTTTTCTGAACTGCTTCCGGATGACTTGACTAAAATCAGTTTCTGGAAATTTTTGTCTTCTTCTTTAAAGCTTTTAATCAAAAAGCCTTTACTGGTTAAAAAAGGGGCTTTTAAGGCTGCAAAAGCTTTTTCTTTCAGCAAAGCAAAGCATTATGGGTGGTGAAAAAAATGTTTGTAAGAAAATTAAAGGAATGCAGTGAATTCACTGCAGGAGACCATTCAATTTTAAGGGAATTATTTAATCCATTAAAAGACAAACTTGAATTAAATTACAGTTTGGCTTATGCAAGAGTTCCAACAGGGAAAACCTGCACTAAACACAGGCTGAAAAGCAGTGAAGTGTATTATATTCTGCAAGGAAAAGGAATAATGTTTATTGATGACAAACAAAAAAAAATAGAAAAAAATGACGCAATTTATATTCCGCCTAATGCAGTTCAACGGATTTCAAACACAGGAAAAAAAGAATTAATCATTTTATGCATGGTTGAGCCTGCATGGAAACCAGAAGACGAAGAAGTGTTTGAAGAAAAAGATTAAATAATCGTATTTCTTTTCTTTTAGTGATAGCATGGGAAAAGTTTTAAACAGAAACAGGGTCAAAAACCTGAATGTTTTCAGGCAAAAAATGCAGTGGGCAGTAAAAGACATGATTAAACACGAAAAAAACCCTACTTTAAAAACTGCTTATGAAAGAACTTTAACTAATTTAGAAACAGTTCCAATTAATTTTTATCCAAAAGATTCATTATCAAGAACTGTTTTTCAGATCGGAAAACATTTTTTTACATCAGAAGTTTTAGGGGAACACAAGCAAAACATCAGAGTCATAAGAAACGGCAATTTGCTAAAAGTTATTCCAGAAGGCAGATTAATTGAAATTCCTGCAAACCATTTTTTTCTTGGAAACACCCCTACATGGGGGGGAATGAAAACTTTAATGCATGAAATCTGTCATGATCCGGCAAGAAATGTATTTGATTTTTCCAGAGAAATTCAGTTAAACCCAAGCCAAACAGAAGAATTGATTGCAGATTTAATGAGCGCAAAAATAGCAATTAAAATGGGTTTTCCAAGGGAAAAAGTTTTAAGTTTATATAATGGAAGAGAATGGGTTTACGGAAGATTTCCTTATAGAAAATTTTTAGAGAAAGCCATTAAACAAAAAAAGTTCAGAGAAGAAATCTCCGGAAGAAAAGCAAGAGAACCATTAAAAATAATGAAAGGCAAAAAAAGAAATCAAAAAATGCTTTATAAATAAAAGATTTTCATTAAACTTTTATAACATAAAAAAAAGCCGGGAGAGGGACCAAAAGGCAAAGTTTGAAGCCGAACCAAAAAAAACACAGTAGTGTATAAACAAAAGATTTAAATAAATGTAGTGTATAATATTTTTATGGTTTTTATAAGAAAAATTAAGGGTTATTTTGTTTTGGCGCATTCTGTCAGAAAAGGAAAAAAAACAGTGCAGGAAACAAAATATGTCGGGAAAGTTTTGCCTTCAAAAGAAAGACTGGGGCAGTTAAAAAAAGAGTTTTTGAAGGAACTCAAAGGAAGAAAATACAAATATTTTTCCGGAGAAGAAGTAGAAGAAATTGAAAAAAAGAAAACAGAATACTCCGTGGAAAGAAAAAAATTGAGTTCTCTGGAAAAAGAAAAATATTTCAAGAATTTCATGATAAGGTTTACTTATGACAGCAGCAAACTGTCAGGAGTTGACATTACATTAAGGCAGACGCACTTAATTCTCAAAGACGGCATTATCCCGAAAGATTTCAAGAACTTAAAGACAGTTAAAGAAATTGAAAACCACGAAAAAGGCATTGTGGCAATAACAAAATATACAGGAAAACTGAATATTAAGTTCATAAAAAAACTGCATAAGATTCTTTTTGCAGGAGTCAGCAACGAAATAGCCGGAAAACTGAGAAGTGAACTGAAAAGAAATGTTAAAATTGGAGGGACTCCTTTTGTTCCCCCGAAATGGAATGAACTTGAGAGAGAACTAGAAAATTTTTTTAGCTGGTATAAATCTGAAAACAGAAGAATGCATCCTTTAGAGTTAGCAGCGTTAATTCACTTAAAAATGGCTTCAATTCAGCCTTTTGTTGACGGCAACAGCAGGCTGTCAAGGCTTTTAATGAACTGGATTTTATGGAAAAAAAGCTATCCATTAATTGACATAAAAATTGAGGAGCTGGAAAAGTATTATAATGTTTTAGATGAATTCCAGATTGAAGGAAAAGAAAAGCCATTCATAAAATACATTAAAGAAAAATACTTAGATAGTAATAGCTGAGAGAGGGATTCGAACCCTCGATCTTCCGCTTTCTGCTCCTTTTCTTTTTTTCCGAAAAAAGAAAAGGTGTAAGTTAGCCCAAAAGAAAAAAAGGAATTTGGCTAAAAACATTTTCTCTTTTTGAGCACTACTAAAACTTTTGGTTTTAGTGTGCACTTAATTTCTTTCTGAAATTAAGTTGCAACCTGCACTGGTTTTCTCTTTGGATGCTCACGGCCTTTTTTTACCCTTTTTCTTTTGGTAGACCGTAGCTTTTCTTTTTCTGGAAAAAGAAAAGGTTGGAACTGCAGGCGGATGCATATCCTCTCTGCCACCTCAGCTTAATTAAAGAAAGGGCTTGAAAAAGCTTTTAAAAGGAATTTTATCAGCCAGAAGGAGCATTTAAAAGATTTTCTTTCAACAGAATTATAAGTAAAGCGAATTCTTTAAAGCTTTTATTTTAGTTGATATTTATTTATAGAAAGTGATGTAAATGGGTTTAAGACCAGGAAAATGTTATAGAACACATGACAAGCCGTCTTATACTAGAGTAGCCATTAAAGTGCACAGAAGAAACTATATTGGTTCTACTCCTGGAGTTAAAACAAGACAGTTTAATACCGGAAACCCATTGAAAAAATATTCTCATATAGTTGACTTGATTGCAGAAGAAAAAGTTCAGGTAAGAGATAATTCACTTGAATCAACCAGAGTTGCAGTTAACAGAGATTTAACCAAGCATGTTGGAAAAGAAAACTATTTTTTAAGAATCAGAATTTATCCTTATCAGATTTTAAGGGAAAACAAGCAGGCACAGGGAGCAGGAGCAGACAGAGTAACAAAAGGAATGAGCCATCCTTTTGGAAAACCAATTGGAAGAGCTGCAAGAGTAAGGCCAGGACAAAAAATCATGAGTGTTTTAATTGACGAAGAAAATTTAAAGCACGTTAAAGCTTCATTAACAAAAGTTAAATCAAAGATTTCATGCAAAACTTCTGTTAGAATAGGAACAAATATTGAAAGCATTGGAACTTTGCCAAAAAGAATCAAGAAAAGAATGGAAGCAAAAGAAAAAGAAGAAGAAAAAGAAGAAGAAACAAAAGAAGGCAAAGGAAAGAAAGAAGAAAAAGGAAAAGAAGAGAAAGACGAAGGAAAAGGCAAAGGAAAGAAAGAAGAAAAGAAAGACGACAAAAAAGACGATAAAAGCAAAGACGCAAAGAAAAAAAAGTAATTTAACCTGATTCTATCACTGTTTATTAATGCAACAATATCTTTTTGTTTTAGGACGAGACCCAGTATTATCTATTGCAGAACTAATTGTTTATTTAAATTCAAGAAAAATCCAATTCAAATTAAAGGAAAAAGAAAAAGACTCTGTTTTAATTGAATCAAATGAATTAAAACCAAAAGAATTAATGCATGATTTAGGGGGAACAACCAAAATAATCCAGATTTTGTTTGAAGGAAGCTTAAAAGAAATACTTGAAAAAATTAAAGAAAAAGAATTACTGGAATGGATGAATGAAAAGTTTTATTTTGCTTTAAATTTTTACGGGAAAGAATTTGAAAACCAAAACCAAATAGAAGAATTTTTTAAAAACAAATTCAAGTCACTGAAAAAAAAAGCTTTTTACAGGAAAGCAAGAAAACATAAAATTAAAGGATTTAATAGTTCTCCCAGCCAAGTGCATTCATGGGATTTAATTAAAGAACAAAGCGATTTTGTTTTCTTTAAAGGGAAAAAACTTTTTTTTGGTTTAACAATTGAATGCTTTAATCCAAAAGAATTAAGAGACAGAGACAATCAACGGCCTGAACAACAAGTACTGTATTCAGTTTCTTTAAGAATGGCAAGAATTTTAATTAATTTAACCGGATTAAAAAAAGGTGAAACTTTATTAGATCCTTTTTGCGGGACCGGAACTGTTTTACAGGAAGCAATGTTTAACGGATTAAATGTTTTGGGAATTGATTTAGATGACAAAACAACAGGGATTGCAAGAAAAAACTTAGCTTGGTTTGAAAAAAAATATAATACTGGAATGAAATACACTGTGATTCAAGGAGATTCCTGTTTTGTAAAAGAAACCCTGCAGGGAAGAAAATTTGATGGAATTGCATCAGAACCATTTTTAGGGCCTTACCTGAAAATCAAGCCAAGAGAAACAGAAGCAAAAAAAATAATTGAAGATTTATCAAGACTTTATTTTGCTTTCTTCAAAAAACTTTCTTTGATTGTAAAAGAACAAAGAATTGTAATTATTTTGCCTGAAATTGAATGTTCTGATGGAAAAAAAATTCCTTTAACAGAAAAAGTTTTTAGCTCGTATTTTAAGTCAGTTAATCCGATTAAATGGACTGACAAAAAAGCTTTTCCATATATTTACATGGAAAAAGAAAGCAATATCAACAGAAAAATATTTATTCTGGAAAGAATCTGATGCAGTCAGTTTAAATCCTTTTTTCTTTTGGGGCACTACTAAAACTTTTGAGTTTTAGTGTGCACTTAATTTCTTTTGGGAATTAAGTTGCAACTTACACTTTTTCTTTTTCGGAAAAAAGAAAAAGGGCAGAGCCATTAAACTTAATAATAAGTTTCTACTTTTCTTTATGTGAGAAAAATGAAAAACATAATGTGGTTTAGAGAAATAAAAAAAGAAGACATTCCTCTTGTAGGAGGAAAAGGAGCTAATTTAGGGGAAATGGTTAACGAAGCTTTTCCTGTCCCCCAAGGATTTGTTATTACTGCACAAGCATACTTTAAGTTTATTAAAGAAAAAGGAATTGAACAAGAAATAATAAAAAAAATCGATGCAATTGAAGTCGAAAAAACAGATGAGCTGGAAAAAGTTTCAGCAGAAATAAGGGAACTGATTTTAAGAACTCCCATGAACAGAATGCTTGAAGCAGAAATAAAAGATTCTTATTCAAAAATGAATCAAAGAAAAATTGCTTTTATTACAACCAGAGAAGAAGAATTTGTTGCGGTAAGAAGTTCTGCTACAGCAGAAGATTTACCTGAAGCAAGTTTTGCGGGCCAGCAGGAAACTTTTTTGAATGTAAAAGGAAGAATGGAAGTACTGGATGCAGTCAAAAAATGTTGGGCTTCATTGTTTACTGCAAGAGCTGTATATTACAGAAAAAAACAGGGATTTGAAACAGAAAAAGTTGGAATTGCAGTTGTAATTCAAAAAATGGTTGACTCAGAAATAGCCGGAATATTGTTTACTGCAGAACCAACCGGAGACACAAGTAAAATGGTTATTGAAGCAGGATATGGTTTAGGCGAAGCAGTTGTTTCAGGAAGCATTACTCCGGATACTTATACAATAGAAAAAGGCACATTTAAAATAATTGAAAAAAAAATTGGAAAACAGGAATGGAGTCTTGAACGAGCAGAAAAAGGAAACAAAAAAAATAATATTCCTAAAGCAAAACAAAGCAAACAAAAAATGGACGACAAATATATTATTCAGTTAGCTAAAATCGGAAGACAAATTGAAAACCATTACAAAAAGCCAATGGATATTGAATGGGCAGTAGAAAACAAACAAATGTATATTGTTCAGGCAAGACCAATAACTACTTTGGGCATGAAAGAAAAAACAGACAAAGAAAGAAAAAGAATTATTCAAACAAAAGAAACTCCAATTGCATCAGGATTAAAAGCATCTCCTGGAATTGCATCAGCTAAAGCAGTTATAATTCCGGATGTAAAAAATGTTTCTAAAGTAATTGAAGGAGACATTATTATAACTAAAATGACTACTCCTGACTGGGTTCCAATAATGGAAAAAGCAAAAGCAATCATAACAGAAGAAGGAGGAAGAACTTGTCATGCAGCAATAGTAAGCAGAGAATTAGGAATTCCTTGTGTGGTTGGAGTAGAAAACGCAATGGAAAAAATCCATGACGGAGAAATAATTACTGTAGACGGATTTAATGGATTAATTTACAGAGGAAAAGTTGAATTAGAGGTTCCTGAAGAAATAGAAGAAGAAGTATTTGAAGACAAAGAAGAAATAAAAGAAGTAAAAGAAGAACTGGAAGAAGAAGGAGAAAAGTTTGGAAAAGAAACAAACGGAAAGTTAATGGAGCATTTAGAGGAATTATTAGAGGAAAGAACAATCAAAGTAAAGGTTAATGTTGCTTTGCCTGAAGCAGCAGAAAAAGCTGCAGAAACAAATGCAGACGGAGTAGGCTTGTTAAGAGCAGAACATATGATTACTGAATCAGGAATGCATCCGGCAGAATTCATCAGAGAAGGAAAAGAAGATGAATTAATTGAAGCAGTAAAAAAAGGAATAAAAAAAGTAGCTGAATTATTTAAAGACAAACCAGTTTGGTATAGAACTTTTGATGCAAGAAGCGATGAATTCAGGAACTTGAAAGGCGGAGAAAAAGAACCAAAAGAAGATAATCCAATGATTGGCTGGCACGGCATTAGAAGAAGCTTGGATGAACCAAAATTAATTCAAGCTGAATTCAAAGCAATAAAAGAATTAACAGAAGAAGGATTTACAAATTTAGGCGTAATGCTTCCATTTGTAATTTCTGCAAGCGAATTAAAAAAAGCAAAAGAATTAGCAAGAGAAGTAGGATTAGAACCAAGAAAAGATGTGCAGTTTGGAGTAATGATTGAAACTCCTGCAGCAGTTTGGGCAATAGATGAATTAATTGAAGAAGGAATGGATTTTGTTTCTTTTGGAACAAATGACTTGACTCAGCTAACACTTGGAATTGACAGAAACAATGAACAAATTCAAAAACTTTTTAGTGAATTACATCCAGCTGTTTTAAGAAGCTGCGAGCATGTAATCAAAAAATGCAATAAAGCAGGAGTAATAACTTCAATTTGCGGTCAGGCTGCCTCAAACGAAGAAATGGTTGAAAAATTAGTCAAATTTGGAATCAAATCTGTTTCAGCTAACATTGATGCAGTTGAAAACATCAAAAGACATGTATTAATAATGGAAAAAGAAGAACTGCTGGAAAAACTGAAAAAATAAGTTTTTCTCCTTTTAACTAAATTTAAATAGTTATTTAACGTTAGTTATTTCATGCTTAAATTAGATATAAAGAAAGCTATTACAGAAATAAAAAAAAAGAATGCAAAGACTGTTATACTTCAGTTACCTGAAG
>Ga0210057_1000661_pt1 | contig 56229 bp, 64 predicted proteins | sample CryGeyCG2114_010_2_FD_183968 | JGI IMG/M metagenome (GOLD analysis project Ga0210057, IMG submission 183968) | Groundwater microbial communities from aquifer - Crystal Geyser CG10_big_fil_rev_8/21/14_0.10 (SPAdes) (version 2) | ecosystem: Environmental > Aquatic > Deep subsurface > Groundwater ...
TCTAAAAGCCAGTATAAACAATATGGAATTGGCAAACGAGGGAATTCCCGAAGAATTTTTTCGGGAATTCAAAAAAGTCGGTTCGAACTTTCAAATTAAGGATCGAACCGTACTTTTTGAGCCACGCAGAGCGTGGCGAATCCTTGCAGAATCAGGATTTTGTGGGGGGGATGCAGAACAGACGGCGCTTCGCGCCGACCATATTTTTGGTTCTGAAACCCTTTTCGAAAAATTGCGGTGGGGGTGAGATTCGAACTCACGAGACCCTTTCGGATCCAACGCTTTTCGAGAGCGCCCCGTTCAACCACTCCGGCACCCCACCAAATTCACAGCTTTAAATAATTTCCAATATCAAAGCGTGTTATAGTAATAACATAAATCAAAACTTAAACTAAAGAAAGGTCGTTAAGTAATTTTAACTCCTTATTATGAAAATTGTTCACATTATCGCCTTTATTATCCTGATCGTTGGCGCGCTTAACGTAGGTATTGTTGGTGCTTTCGATTATGACTTCCTTTGGATGATCAGCGGCTACAACGAATTGATTATTCGCATCATCTACGTCTTAGTCGGAGTAGCCGCTCTCCTTATGCTTGCTACCCACTGGAAGAGCTGTAGCTCCTGCTGCGGGTCCAAGATGTCTGGCCCAACCAAAGAGATCAATCTTTAAGGCAAAATAAAAAACGGCCCGCAGGCCGTTTTTTATTTTGCCTATTTGTTCTTTGCGGCAAAGTCTTTTGAAACTACCCTCCAACATTCGTGTGGACCAGCTTGACTCTTGGTCACAGCGAAGAATCGGCCGCTCTTTTCTCGGATATCATACTCCGTGACTTTGAACTTGGCCTTCGACTTTACGTCGTAAAACTCTAGCTCTTCTTTCATAAAAATTAGAGATTAGGTTAATAATATGGGGGAAAGCCGATTCGATATCGGCTGCCCGACTTAATCAACTATTATGGCTTGATCAATATCGGGGTGGTTCGCATTTGCGAATTACCTTAATTCTAGTCATACTTTAGCTGAAATTGCAATTATTTCACAACACTTGCCCTCGTAGTTCAATGGATAGAACAATTCCGTCCTAAGGAAAAAATGTGGGTTCGATTCCTGCCGAGGGCACAAGGTTAAGTCTAGAGTTCGAAGTCTAAAAGCTCAAATTAATCATTAAAATGTTTGCGGCCGCCCAAACGGGCGGCCGCAGCGTGTCAGAGATCTGCACCGGGGACTTTGCACGTCCCCTCACAGTCTCCAAGAGTACCGTCACAACGCTGGCACATAGCCTGCTCCTCTAGAGAGAGCCAGACCAAGGAGCCCTGCTCCGTAACGATCCGTTGCACCCCGACCCAGCCGTCTCTTGCGTGCTCTCGCACAACCCCGCACATCGGGATTGTCGAGTTAGCCACCCCAGCCGAAAGGGAGATCTTCTCCCCTTTCGCAAACAGCGCCCTAGGCTCAGGGGTTGCTATCTTTTCGACTTCCAGCTTGGCCGACTCCATTGGCGGCGGGTTGGAAGCAAGCTCCAACAACGCCAAGGTGTTATCCGTTCGCCTCCCTCTCTTTTCCTTCTTTGGTATTGAGAGTTTCTTTCGTTCCATACTTCCCTCCCAAGAGAAAGGTCCGGACCTACTTTAACAAAATTAAAGACAGCCGCCAACTCCATCCTCGCCATCTGTCCCCCCACGGTGCCCTTGTATAGTATACTAGTATACTATACAAGGGCTGGGGCTATTTCTTTTTAGCCCGCCCTCGACGTGGTTTGTGGGGTTCCACCGCAATCAGCCGGCGAATATTAAAATCCTCCTTCGAGCTTGGCACATTCCCCCGTATCGAAAACCAGACCTCCATAAAAGTGTCCAAACGCATCGCCCGAGTGTATCCCCACTCTGGGTCTTTTATATACAAATTTTCCTTATCAATGTCCACCACCACCGAATAATGCCCTTCATTCACCGAAAACCAATTCACAATCACCGGTATCTCTTGCTTTATGTACTTCCGAATATCTGCCAGCGTCGCCTTATCTTTAAGCGCAGCCTTCAGCCCCAGAGATCTCGCCGCCTTAACCAAACCCTCTCCATCCTGAACCCCCTGCTTTTTTGTTGCCCCCGACAGTACCGCCAACTCTTTTTCCGTCTTTCTGATACCAAAATAGTCCAACACCATCTTTAATGACGCCGGCCCACAATATCCCGTCCTCTGTCTAAATGGTTTTACTGGAAGCATGGCAGGCGCAGAGGGACTCGAACCCCCAGTCGCGGTTTTGGAGACCGCTGGTTTACCAGTTAACCGATGCGCCCATATTGTTCTTAAATCTTAGCGATTTACCCCCATTTTGCAAGAGTAAATAAATACTCCATACGGGGTATGGAGCATTTATTTTATTTCTTAGCTTCCTTGTGCGGAGTGTGTTTCCGGCACTTATTGCAAAACTTGTTCAGTTCAATCTTTTTCTCCACTAACTTCTTATTTTTTCTAGTATAGTAGTTGGTCTTATTACATTCCTTGCAACGAAGCTTTATTATATTTTTTGAGTATTTTGATTCTGCCATATTTTTATAAATCTTTGATTTATTTAAAAATATGAGCACCAAGCCGTAGCTTTACGCGAAGGCTGGTTTTCATATTTAACATCTTATCCGATTACCAGATTCTATAGAAAAACGTCTAATTAGTCAATCTTTGAGCCGACGGCGAGATTCGGACTCGCGACCCCTTCCTTACCATGGAAGTGCTCTACCACTGAGCTACGTCGGCACGAATTTTATATGAACGCAGTGAATCTATAGAATTCAGTGCCCCGCAGAATGCGGAGCCTTCACCGTCCACCTATTGTAGTAAAGTTGCCAAAAATTACAACTCCTAACTTTTTGAGTTATAAAATTCCCAGTGCTCGATTTTATCAGAATACTTTTTTTGAAGCTTCAAATAGTCCTTTTTTAGAATTAATTTCAGCTTAGTTTTTGGATATAGTTCTCTAAACTCCTCATCTCGATTTCTTGAATAATCTGAAAGATAATTTTTAATTTCAATATACTCACTCGTCTTTGGTAAATAAAAGTCTGGAGTATAATTTTGTGTTTTTAATTTAAAAACCCTTGGCTGAAAAACCCATTTTGTACCCTCAAAATTTAAAATACGAGCATAATTTGCTTCCCACCTACTAAAAAAGTAAAGCTTAGGATCGATATCTTCCCTAATACCCGCTTTAGCTCTAACAGCCTTAGGAGATATAGGCCGAGAGCCGATCATGCTAATAGAACACCTATTACTACAGAATCTAGCTGGCCTTGAAGAAGGTCGCCAATATGTCAAAGTAAAACGCTTTCGGCATTTAGGGTTGATACAAATACCTGACATAAACGGCGTCTTTGGTCTATTGGGATATGTCTTCCCCTTAAGCGCTAAACTTATTCTAATTTTGGTGGCGCGTGATTGCACTCTACCAGAATTATTCACTATCGCAGCACAAGCTGAGGAACAATACTTTTTTGGATTTGATGGAATCGTGATAAATATTCTTGAACAGCCCGCCCTCTTACACCCATGTTTCACGCGCGTACGCCGTGAATCATGCACACCCCTTTTCCACGCAAGTTTCGTAAGTTTACTTTGCTTCTTTCTATATGAGGCATCATTATAAAAAGCCTTTCTTATCATGGAGCCAGAGGGGGGGCTCGAACCCACCAACCTGCCGATTACAAATCGGCTGCTCTGCCAATTGAGCTACTCTGGCGATTGCTTGAGTATATTTCAATTCTAACACAAAAACAAGTTCGAATCATTTATACGGCTTAAAAAAAGGCGGCTCAATTTTATTGATTATCCCGTCTATATTTGCTATAAAAAAAGTAGCTCTAGGCCCGACCCCCTACGAGCTAGAAAGGAGGTCCTAATGGCCTCCATCAGCATGGAGCGTCGGAGGCAGTTACTTCAACGACTCCTTCGACACAACGATCCAAAAGATCGTATCAGCTCCTTCGAGGCAAACGTCAACTTCTACCTTCGGGTGGTGGGTGAAATGCCTAGAGATATGTCCGGCTGCAAGGCCGGCTGGGAACTGGAGGACATCGCGACGGAGGTGGATCGCAAGATCGACCGCCTACTGCGGCGCAACGGCGAGGGGGGTTAATTATGGGCAACACTAGCCCGCTGGGTAGGAGTCTTCGCTAATCCAAGCGAAGACTCCACCCAATCTAAAAACGCCTTCCGGCGCTATTTTTGTGGGCAGAGAAGCCCCGCCACTTCGGGCGGGATTGCGTTTTGTCCTTTCGCTTCGCTCAAACAAAACGAGAAGATTGTTCTCATATGTATTCTTGGATTAATGATTAATTCTAACAGGAGAAAACAAAAAGTGGACATGTTTTGTGTGTCCACTTTTTGGGGTACAGATCATGGTGGGCAGAGAGGGATTCGAACCCCCGTAGGCATAAAGCCGTCGCGTCTACAGCGCGATGCGATTGACCACTCCGCCATCTGCCCAAACAAATTGTCTATAAACTCTAATTCAAATCTTCGTTTTCATCAACCTCTTGCGTCTCGCTCACCTCTGATCTCTCCTTCACTTTTTCTGAGGTGGCTTGGAAAAAATCAGCAATTCGATCAAACCCCCTAACCAATAGTTGCAGAAACTCTCCAAAGAAGAACAGCATTCCTTTTTTAAAATCCTTCCAAAAATCAATTGTCCAATCTATCCCCGACTCCAAGGTTAGCCTTAAATAATTAACGTCTGGAGCAACCTCTTGCGATCCCCTTCGAGTTGTTTGCCACAATAAATAAACCAACGTTAGCCCGCTGACTCCAAGAACAATTTGTAAAGTTAAAACCATAGTAGCTAAGCTATCAGCCCTAAGGCTAAAAGCCGTTATGCTTCGTAGCGAGTAAATTCACCAACGGTGATATTTTCTCCGATCGTGCCAATCACTTGCTTAATTTGCTCCTCGATAGTTGTTGATTCATCTCTGACGTACGGCTGAGCCAAAAGCTCCTCAACGCTTGCTGGATTCATCGCTGCGATGTGCATTGCGATATTTCGAGACAATTCTTGAAACTTTTCGTTTTTCGTCACGAAGTCGGTCTCAGCGTTCATTTTTAAAAGAACGCCTACTCGGCCTTGGTGAATGTACGCTTCAAGATAGCCCGCTCCGGCATTTCGCTCTCCCTTCTTTTCGGCTTTGGCCAATCCCTGTGCTTTAATTACTTCTTTTGCTTTCTCAATATCTCCACCAGCTTCTTCTAGGGCTCTCTTGCAATCCATAACCCCAGCGCCAGTTTCTTCTCGCAGTTTTTGGATGTCCTGACTCATAAAATAAATAAATTATTTCTTAAGACCGCTCTTGATCGCCTTTTTAAATCTTTCCGCCAACCACTTCACGCTGGAAATACTTGAGTCGTTAGCTGGGACGATATGGTCAATTGTATCTGGATCAGCGCTGGTTGTGGCTACCACCACTACAGGGACCTTCACGATATTTGCTTCACGGATTGCTGTCTCGTGATCATTGGCGCCAAAGACCAATAAAGCAATTGGCATTTGATCCATTTTTTCCAATCCTCCAAAAAGTCTTTCCAATCGCTCGAGCTCTTGAACAAACTTTATCTGCTCTTTTTTGGTATATTTAAGCAAACGGCCTGCAGCGTTGTCTGCCTTTAGCTTAATGTAGTAACGTAGTCTCTTTTGGATAGTGTCGAAGTTGGTTAAAGTGCCCCCTAGCCAACGTAGAGAAACGTATGGGTAAGAAAACTCCTTACCGATTTCCTCCACCACCTTTTTTGATGCTGGGTGTGTGCCCACGATCAAGATTTGTTTTCCGGTTGCGGCGCTGGTTTTTAAAAACTCTTCTGCCTTCTCAAGCATTTCTTTGGTCTTGGCGAGATCAATCATCTCAAAACCATTTCGATTGGCCGCAATGTAGTTTTTCATCTTTGGGTTAGTCCTTGATTTCTTCCTTCCAAACAAAAGACCAGCATCGGCCATTTCTTGGACCTGCTCGTCAGTTATGACTGTCTCAGTTGTTGTACTTTCTTCTTGCATATTTGTATCAAATAAAAAAACTTACGCGCCTAACGCGCTAGGAAGGATTATAGCATTATTTTAGCCGTTGTCTAGTCTTGCGGGGTGTGAGAGAATAAGGAGGTGCAAATTGATAAAAAATCACGAAAATCCAATCACGGCTTCAGCCTTATTGAGCTCTTGATTTATGTTGGGCTCACCGCTGTCTTGCTGGGGCTTTTTTCCGGAGTTTTGGTAACTATCTTACGGCTGCAAAATCATCAAAGCGCCTCCAACCAAGTCCTGAGTGAATTAAACTTTGTCATGAGTCGAATCAAACAAGAAATCCGTGACTCAGACTCCATGACTATCAACAGCCAAAGAATTATCGTCCACGACGCCAGCGGAAATACTAAGATCGAACTTACTAGTGGAGCAATTATTATTGACCCACCCGACGCTGGTGCTACCCCTCTTACCAGCCAAAGAGTTAATGTAGATGATTTCACCTATACCGAAAAAACCGGCTCAAATGGAGTCAAAACTGTTGAGCTATCCTTAACATTTTCCTACATTAGCGATAACCCGCAGCAGCAGGCTACTCACTCCCTTACCTCCACCGCACTGCCAATAAATCAATAGCTATAGCCCTAGACCGGTCAAGCTTCCGTAATAGGAAAACAACCTAGGCAGCAATACTATCATCCCCAAGAGCGGCAAAACAATCACCGCCACAGAAATAATAAGCGTCCACAAAAACATCTTTCGAGTCTTTTCTACCGAGCGGTAGATTTGCTCAATTTTTACCGCTTGCTGATCTAAAGTATTTTTTATATCTTGTTCCATTTCTTGATTGTACTACATTCTCTGAAAGAGCTTCCACAACTCAACGTCTTCTAAATCAGTAAACCTAATCACACTTCACCCATGGACAATCAGAATCCCATGGAAGAGGAAACTGGCACCTCCCCCGATCAACCGATCAAGGAGGTGATCCACCACGATCAATCCTCCAAAAAATCACTTTGGGGATTTCTCTTCCTTATTATATTTCTTATTATTATTGGCCTGATTATTTTCTAAATTAAAAAACAGCCAGTTGGCTGTTTTTTAATTTAATTTCGTATTTTGATATCCGTCTCGTATCTGCGTATTAAAGTAATTCCCTTTCGAGTCTGATTTCATTAGCTCACTATAAACGTTTTCGGCAACATTTACGTACTGATACAAGCTCCCCGACTGAAATTCAACTTCCAAAATTTTCGTTTCTGGGTCGTAGCCGATCGCTTTTAAATCTGAAGATTTTACTGGCTCTCTGTTCATATTAATAACTTCCCAAACTTATCGCCCAAGGACTAGAGATAATTAGCATCATTAGCGCTGCTCCTAAAAGAGCGATGTTTTTCATAAAGGCGTTTGCCTCCACCATTCTTTGACTGGGATCGTTTATTTCCCAGAATTTATGAATCATAAAGCTAACGAAGACTAAAAATATGATTATTAGCCAAAGCGCAATATCAATAAATACTCCCAAAATGATGCCCACACCACCCAAGATAATCATTACTCCACTTAAAAGCACAGCCGCACTTGTCGAGCTGACTCCTCTAGATTGAGCATAGGCAATTAAACCAACCTTTTTAGTAAAATGGCCGATTCCCATCCAAAGGAAAAATCCTCCGAACAATATCCTGCCAATCAAAAATAATATTTCCATATTTACATAAATTAAGTTAAGGCTAGCTTAGCATAATTGACGAAAATTCCCAGCTCTTCTTAGCTCGGCTGGATTTAAAAATATCATATTTTTTTAGGAAATAATCCACCCTCCTCCCCCTTTAGGAGCTCCATCAACTCAGAAAAAAGCCTCTCAACTTCAGGTGATAGCTTAACTTTGTCCCTCTTATGATCCCAAAGATCCTGCCAGCTAACCCTTTTTTCTTTCCAGGACCTTCCTCCAGAGAGGTATATATTATAGATCGGGTGGAGCTTATCTAACGCATAAACAAATTTTGCTTCTTCGTCGGCCCTCTTTTCATAAGCATCAATCCAAGTAAATAATCCACTTGCTTCCGGAAATTCTTTCTTTAATTTCTCTAAAGCTTCTTTTTCTCTATCGTGCTTACTGTCAATATAGCTCTCGTCCGCATCATAAATAAATGTGTCTCCAGCATAAACTTCAACTAAGTCATGCACCAATGCATAGCGAACAGCTTTATTTAGATCTAGTTTTAGATCATTTCCCTCAATCAAATACCAAGTTAACATCGCTAAACCGTAGCTATGCTCTGAATCATTTTCACCTCTATCAGATCCTTTCAACTTGACCACACGCTCAACCTCCCGAAAATCATTGAGCATTTGCACAAAAGCAAGAATGTCTTTTATAGAAATTTTACTACTTTCCATGCATCTTTTTAATCTTTATTAAAATCTTCTCCTCCTCTGATCCCTCTATCGCTTCGCCGTTTTTATTAAATCTTGTTGGGGCTTTCCCAAGCGTCTCCTCTTCACTAGTAATCAATCCATCTTCTTGCAGCTTATCCAAAACAGTCCTTAACACCTCCCAAACAGGTCGATGCCAATTTTGTATCTCACCCCGCGAAAGCGGCGCTAGCCTTATCTCCCCCTCCGTTCGCAAAACTCTCAACATTTCATTCACAGCGCTCTCGACCAACTGTTTTTTGTCTAATTCTTCGTACCGCCCACCGGAGAATAGCTGGGGAATTGATGCATGCGAAACCACCAAGTCAAACACCTCATTCTGAAAAGGCAGCTCCTCCACCCGTCCTGCAAACAGTTTGTTTTTCTCGTCTGTTTTCAGCTCCGGATCAAGCGTATATATGTCGTCGCTTAAATTATGCTCCCTCGCCCAACTAGCAAAACCGCCCCTCCCTCCTCCTACGTCTAAAATTAACTTCCCAAAATCTTCCGGACTAAGCGCTAAATCGTAAAAATAAGATTGAAACAGCTCTTCCTGATCGCGCTTTTCATTTTCTGCTTCGTGACTTCGAAAATCTTCAAATTTATTTCCCATGACACTTTTTGTATTTTTTTCCGCTTCCACCCTTCGACGAGCTCAGGGCTTCACTCAGCTTATGATTTTTTAAGCTACCCTCCATGACAATGCTTGTACTTAATAGGAGCTCCATCTGACTTCTTCGCCCCGCAAGGGCAAGGATCGTTGCGTCCCACCTTCTCTCCTGCTTTCACTGGATTTCTTGCCACCTCTTTTCCTGCATTCATTCCTTGGTGTTGATGTTGCATTTTTAGCGCCACCTCCTCTTCTATCGATTTGGTCGCTCCGTGCTCTTTTGCCGCCTTAATTGCCACCGCCTCAATGCGCTCCTTATTTTCCTCCATCCACTGATCAAAATCCGCTGTCAGCGCCCGAAACATTTCGTGGCCCTCTCGTCGATATTCCACCAACGGATCTTTTTGTCCCACAGCTCGCAAGCGGACCGACTCCCTTAGAGCATCCATTTGCTCTAAGTGTTCCATCCAAAAAGTATCCAAAGTTGCCAAAACCTCCGGATGCGCTCTTTCTTTCAATAGTTCTTGACGTCTATCATAAATCGATAGGCGCTGCTTGTTCATCACGTCATCATATTCCAGCAAGTGCTTTCGCACTTCAAAATAATGGCTCTCAACTTTGCTTTGAGAGCTTTCAATCGCTCGGCTCAGCATTTTTGCCTGAATGGGTTGATCATCTGGTAGATGCAACTTTTGCATTAGGTTGCGAATCCTCTCTCCGCCAAATACCCGCATCAAATCATCTTCCATTGAAAGGAAAAATTGGCTTGATCCTGGGTCTCCCTGTCGACCCGCACGGCCTCTGAGCTGATTATCAATTCTCCTGCTTTCGTGTCGCTCAGTCCCAATAACGTGCAGCCCACCTAATTCCTTAACTTTTTTTGCATCCTCCTCCACGGCTGGATTACCACCCAAGATAATGTCCACTCCTCTACCCGCCATGTTGGTTGCAACAGTAACTGCCCCAAACCTCCCAGCCTGAGCGATTACTGTTCCTTCTTTTTCATTATTTTTTGCGTTAAGCATTTCAAACTTAACCCCAGCTTGGTTTAAGTATCGTCCCAGCTCTTCGTTTTTATCAATCGAAACCGTTCCGATTAAGACCGGTTGTCCTTTTTCGCTCCTCTCCTTCGCCTCTTTCGCAATCGCTTTATATTTCGCCTCTAGTGATTTATAAATCAAATCTGACCTATCTTCTCTAACTAATTGCCGGTGAGTTGGCACATTTTCTACCTCCAGCTCATAGACTTTATGAAATTCTTCAGCCGAGGTCTGGGCTGTTCCCGTCATCCCCGAAAGTTTTGTGTAAAGCCGGAAATAGTTTTGGATTGAAACGCTTGCATAAGTGCGCGACTCCTCCTTTACCGCCACCCCCTCCTTAGCTTCTATTGCTTGGTGCAACCCACCAGAATATCTTCTCCCCGGCATCATCCTCCCGGTAAATTGATCAACAATCACCACCTCGCCGTTTTTTACTACATATTCCTGATCTCGGTGAAATAATCCATAGGCCTTCAAACACTCCTGTAGATAGTGGGTCAATCGCAAGTTGTCGGCAGAATACAAATCGTTAATCCCCAAAGCTTTCTCAACTTTATCGATCCCTTTCTCAGAAATACTTACCGCCTTTTGCTTCTCGTCCACCTCATAGTCTTTATCTTCTCCGGCCTCCAACCTAGAGACTACTTTTGAAAACTCCTTGTAATAATCACTCGATTTGCTGTCCGGCGCAGAGATAATTAGCGGAGTTCTTGCTTCATCAATTAATACGCTGTCCACCTCATCGATAATGGCAAAATGTCGCGCCCCCAACGCCTCTCCCTCATCGCTCCAGCGCATCTGCACTTGTTGCTCTTGCGATCGCGCCAAATTGTCTCGCAAATAATCAAAACCAAATTCATGATTGGTGCCATAAGTTAGATCTGATTGATAAGCCTCTCGACGACTAACCGGTCTTAAAAAGTCCTCTTGGATCAAAAAGCTTCCAAGCTCGTCTCGTTTTTTGTCTAGCTCCTCTATTTGCTCAGCAGTAAGTTTAAAGTCAGCATCATATTTCACCGCCCCCTCGTGGACCAAACAAGTCACCGTCATTCCTAAAAAGTCATAAATTTGGCCCATCCAAGCCGTGTCTCTCTTTGCTAAATATTCGTTAACCGTAACGGCGTGGACTCCTCGCCCTTCTAAAGCATTTAAATAAATCGCTAAAGTTGCCATCAAGGTCTTTCCTTCACCAGTTTTCATTTCCGCAATTGCCCCCTCGTGAAGGATTGCTCCTCCGACTAACTGCACATCATAATGCCTCTGCCCCAGAGTTCGCCTTGATGCCTCTCGAACAACCGCAAAAGCCCTAGCTTTAATGTCTTCTAGGGTCTTACCATCGGCCAACTGAGATCGAAAATTAGCAGTTTCCTTTTTTAAATCCTCATCTGAGAGTTTTAAAATCTGCTCTTCCAGTGAATTAACCTCTTCTACTAATTTTTTAAATTTTGGCTTCAGTTTTATCTCGGCATCTTTTGATTCAAACAATCCAAACATAAAACAACAATACTCCGATTTAGCTCGTCAATCAAATACAAATTTAATTATATAATTAATTATATAATTAATTTATTTGTCTCCTCTTTCCGTCTTATATTTATTGATTTCTCTTTGTATTTTGCCGCGAACCTTGTTTACCGCAATATAGATATCGTAGTCTCGCTCCTCTGCTCTGAGCATCTTTCCCGGAAGATCTAGGTTTGCCTCGGCGCGAAACACCTCGCCTTTTTTATGGTGCTTATTTCGTCTTCCCACCTCAACGTCAACAATCACCGAATCCCCCTCGTCGTACCGACTAATATATTTTTTTAATGATCCAATTTTGTCCTCAACATGGGCTTTAATTGGATCAGTTAGCTCCATGTTGGTAGATTTAATATTTATTTTCATGAATATATTGACGTTTATCTAAGCTGAAATTTACGTGAGCGTGCCAACTAGGGTTGGCACGCTCACAATCGCTTCTTTCCCATCGCGCGAGACTCTCCTAATTCAGGTTTGGGTTGCTAATAGATTTCTTGCTAGGTAGGTCAATGAGGATCGTCTCGTCATCGATCTGAATAACCCCTCTCACCCATCCACCTTCCTGCTTTAGCACCCACGCGACCTTGAAAAAGAAACGCAGCACTGAGGCTTGTGAACAACCTCGGCTAAGAAGCATATGGCAAAGAGCCTTTAGCTCCTTCACGACAAACACTCCTTTCGATGACTACCGCAGTCACCTCAATTTATTTTACTATAAAAATATCACCTCTCGATCCAGCTCAACCCCAAATTCTGCCTTTATCTTATTTTGCACTTTATCAACCAAAGCCTTCACATCCGCACTAGAGGCACTATCTACATTCACGATAAAATTCGGGTGCTTCTCACTAACTTGCGCCCCGCCTTCTTTTGAGCCCTTTAATCCCGCCGCATCAATCAAAACCGCCACCGGCAAAACCGGAAATGGGTCATTCTTTTTTTTCTCTAAAAATCTAGCCTGCACTTCTTCTGGTAAAGTATCCCATTTCACATTTTTAAACATGGATCCAATATTCGGATACTCTAGCGGTTGCTTTGCTTGCCGATAATCAATCTTCTCTTGAATCTTCGTTTCGATCTCTCGCTTCTCTCCCAACTCTAGATCAAATTCTATTTCCGTAATGATCTCCCTTTTTCCTGTTTGCACTAATTTTTTAAATACACTGTCTCGATATCCAAACTTGCACTCCTCATTATTCCTCTCGAGCACCTTTGGTTCTCCCTCGTCAACGTTCACACTCACAACCTTCGCCACGTTGTCCTTCATTTCACCCCCAAAAGCTCCAGCATTCCCAAAAATGGCCCCGCCGACAGTCCCCGGCAATCCCCCGGCCCACTCTAAGCCAGAGAGCGAATTGTCGATACAAAAATTTAATAAATCTTTTATCGTCACTCCGGCACCAACCTTTAATTCGTCACCATCATTAGTAAGACTTAAAAAATTTGGCTTTATCACCAATCCTCTAAATCCATCATCACCTATCAAAACATTGGTTCCTCCACCGAGGATAAATATATCAAGATTCTTTTCTTTTGCTTCCTTAATCACCTCAATCAATTCTTCCGTTGCACCAACAGAAGCAAAATAATCGGCTTTTCCGCCGATTTTGTAATTACTTAGCTTTTTTAAGTCTACGTCTTTCTCAAACATAAATTCGATGCTCAGGGGGACATCGCCGTATAGACTCCTAGACAAATTGTGTTTAATGAGTATACGTGAAACGATGCCCCTCAAAGCACCCAATACCGCAAGATAATTATAGCATAGCCGATATAAATAAACGGTCAATCACCCCGCGGCACTTCTTAACGAGGCAATGTTTCATTTATGTTCGAACGAAACTGGCTCTTTGCCATTCGCGAGAATATAAATTAAACATTGCCTCAAGAAACAAAAAATCCCGCAAGCGGGATCTTTTGCCACAATTTGTCAGAGCTCATTCCTTAACGCAAGCGCTGAGGAATAAGTCGTAAACTCATTACTTGGGTAGTATAGCAGATTTACAGGAAAAGTCAACCCCTTTCGAGCTACTTCTTCAAAAGTTCTTGAAAAACCTTCGCCGGAATATGGATATTCCCTTGAGTCCCCCTCTCCAGAAGCTTCTTCTTTCCTTTTTGCTGCTTCTTCCAAAGTTTCATCTTTCGCGTTCGGTCTCCGCCATACAAATATCCCGTCACGTCTTTCTTCAGAGCCGCGATCGTTTCTCGCGCAATTATCCGGCCTTTTGTTTTCGCTTGAATTGCTTGCTTAAACTGAATCTTCGGCAAAAGATCTTTGAGTTTCCCCACCGTTCGCCTTGCCTCAAAATACAAGTCTTCTTTAGGTAAAATTCTAGTTAATCCAGGGATTACATTTTCCGCCACTAAGATCTCCATCTTTCCCAATTCCCCCGCCTGATATCCAACCACCTCATAACTCAAAGAGCCAAAACCGGCCGAAACTGATTTAAGCTTGTCATCAAAATCAGAAATTAAATCAGCCAAAGGTAGTTTGGCGCTAATTTTCACTCGCTCGCTTCCTAAATTAGTAGTCTCTATCTCGCTCAATCGATATAGATCGGTGAGGCCCAAAATTGCCCCTAAGTATTGAGGCTTAACCAAAATCTCAATCTTTGTCACCGGCTCCTCAACCGCAACGTAGTCATCAGGAAAATCTTTGGGGTTGTTGATAGTTAGCCAATCACCCCCCGCTCTAGTTCTCACTCGATATGCCACCGAAGGAAAGCTGGAGATGGTATTAATATCAAATTCCCGCTCAAGTCTTTCCGCTGTGATTTCAAAATGCAGTCGGCCTAAAAATCCCCCCTTAAATCCTCTCCCTAATACCTCGCTTTTGTCTGGTTCAAACACCAAAGCACTGTCTGATAGTCTCAGCTTTCCCAGCGCTTTTACAAAATCATCATAGTCGCTCGCATCTTCTGGATAAAAACTGACAAACACCACCGGTTTCACCTCCCGATATCCCGGCAAGAGCAGGTCTTCGCCTTCGCGAACATCTGAGACCGTATCTCCGATTTTAAGCATGTCCGGATCCTTAATTCCCGTTGCGATGTAGCCGATTTCTCCATTCTTTATTTCTTCAGCAGTAAAGAAGTCTGGTTTAAAATATCCCGTGTCCTTTGCCTTAAACTTTGCGCCAGTGGCCACAAAAACATAATCTCCATTAAGTTTAAAACTCCCCGAAAACACTCGCACAAAAGCAATCACTCCTCGGTGTTCATCGTACTGAGAATCAAAGATTAAAGCGCGACTAGCGGAAATTTTAAAATCTCGATCCCCTGGCGCTGGCACTTCTTGAATTAATTTTTCCAATAGCAGCTCAATCCCATCGCCAGTTTTACCAGAAGTTTTAATTATTTCATCTGGGTCAGCGTCCAATAGTTCCGCCAAATCTAAAACCGCGCTATCAACTTGATCTGGTGAGGCCACATCAACTTTGTTTACCGCTCCAATAATCTTTAGTCCAGCCCTTTTTGCATTTTCAAAGTTGGCCAAAGTTTGCGCCTGAATTCCTTGAGTGGCATCCACCAGCAACAATCCACCCTCCACTGCTTCTAGGGCGCGACTCACCTCGTAACCAAAATCACTGTGCCCCGGCGTATCAATCAAGTTTAAAATATAGCCTTTATAGTCCATCCTCACTGGCGCCATCTTAATGGTTATCCCTCGTTCTCTTTCTAAGTCCATGGAATCCAAAATCTGCGCCTGCATTTTGCGCGCCTCAACTGTTCCGGTGATTTCTAGCATTCTGTCCGCCAAAGTGCTCTTCCCTGCATCAATATGCGCGAAAATAGCAAAGTTTCTTATTTTATCCATAAACTAAACGGCCGCATTTCCGCAGCCGCTATTCTAATCTAATACAAATCCCTTAAAACCTCCACCCCCCCTACTCCATAACTCTATAGAGTTATGGAGTAGAAGATTAAAACACAAAAGACACTACAAAAAAAGTTTGAGGAATTTAACCACACTCTCCCCCTCCCTACTCAACTCGCATTTAGCGGCAACACCGTCGGAATGTTTCCATACCAAATTCGCATTTGCTAAACGTATGACGTGTGCAGAAATTGTATTTAGCTTAACGCCCAAAGCTTCTGCAACATCAACCACCGACGCCCCTTTGTGCTCATTTAAATACAACAGAATTTCAATTCGCCGATGATTGGAAAACCCTCGCACGAATCTCTGCATCCGATGATATTGATCTCTACTTTTTGCCATGAAATTATCTACCCTTACTCCATAACTCTATAGAGTTATGGAGTAAGGGTATTGTTTATTCCCTTTCGGGAGTCCCGTTCATAGAAATCCTAGTAAAAACTAGGTGGGCGGCCGCAGCATCGAGACCACGGTCTCAAGCAATTTGAGCCTGCCCGGTGAAGATGTTTGTAGAAAATCTTCTGAACGGGACTTATCTACATTATACTCCAATGCCCCAGTTGTTGTACACAACCAGGGCATTAGCGTTACGGAGAGATGGGTCTCTCCTCATTGTCCTTTTTGATAGCATCCATCAAAGCAACGAGCGCGCGATGGGTGTGAGGGCTCCTTCCTCCACTAGTACAAAACTCCACAGAGGATCTGGTTTCCAGCCCCTCTCGCCCACTCAGAATCGGTGAGTTGTCTGCAGGCTCAAAGTCCAGCACTCCCATGCGGCCCGCCAACCCAACAGATAGAATCACATCGCCATCCGGCTGCCGATAAAGCGCGATGGCAAGCTGAGGGTCCATGTCACCAATCCTAGAAACAATATCTACAAAGGGCATACCGCAGCCCTCCTTTCTTGGTCCTCTAAACCTAGGGCGAAACCGGTGGTCTGTCAAGAAAACAGCCCCGAAGGGCTGTTTTAACACTCTTATTCCTCTTCAATATGTTTTTCGTACATTGTTTTGTACTCAAACAGTTCTTTCTCTGAAAACCAAAGACCAACTTCTTTCTCTGCCTCCTCAAGATTTCCAGAAGCATGAACAATGTTTTTGGTGCCCTGATAATCCAGCCCTACATGTGCAAAGTCACCGCGGATAGTTCCGGGAACTGAAGATTTTGATTCTGTGCTACCCACAATCTTTCGAACCACCTCAACCGCATTCATACCTTCTAAAACTGCAGCGATAACTGGGCCAGCGATAATTCGTTTCTCTAGTTCCGGATAAAAATCCTTTTCTACATGAGCAAAATAGTGTTGTTTAGCAAAGTCTGGGGTAATTTTCATCATCTTCATACCGACGATTTTTAACCCCACCATCTCAAAACGCTTAACAACTTCTCCAATTAATCCTCTGACTACGCCATCTGGTTTTACTAAAACTAAAGTCCTTTCAATTTTCGGCTTACTCATAAATATTAATCTTTTTTATCTATTTTAATTTTTAATTCATCTAGTTGTTTTTCGCTCAACTCTCTCGGTGCATCCATCACGCTGGTTTTCCCCGAGGACGTTTGTGGAAATGCTTGCACCTCTCGCAAATATTTCTCTCCGGTTAATATCATTATCATTCTTTCCACTCCGTGGGCAATCCCGCCATGTGGCGGCGTGCCGGCCTTAAAGGCATCTAGCATGTGCCCATATTCATTCTTAATCTTTTCCTCATCAAATCCCATTATCTTCAGCGCCGCCTCCAACCACTCTGATTTATGCGCCCGAATGCTTCCACCTCCGGTCTCATAGCCATTGCAAACTAGATCGTATTGCGAGCTAATTATATTTTCAATATTTTTGCTGGCCATTAAATCGTCTAAGCTATCTGGCATAACGGCGGAAAATGGATTGTGAGAAAAAGTCCAACCATCTCCGTCTTTTTCGAAGAAGGGAAAGTCTGTCACCCAAGCAAAAGCCAAAACTCCATTCTTTTTATCCTCCTCTGTCCTCAAATCAAACTTATCCGCTCCATATTTTTCCATTGCCTCTTTATAGCTAATCCTAGGGAATGGTTTTTCCTTGATCGTATAGCCCATTGCCTCACAAACGGTGGTAATCATTTCTTCATCAAGCTTCATAAACTCTTCTCGATCTACAAAGCTCATTTCGATATCAACCTGAGTGTGTTCAAAGCCTCTGTCGGCTCGCAAGTCTTCGTCTCGGATACAACGCGCCAGTTGGAAATAACGCTCAAATCCAGCAGTCATCAATAGCTGCTTATACTGCTGTGGGCTTTGCGGCAAAGCGAAAAACTTTCCAGGGTGCAACCTAGAAGGAACAACGAAGTCCCTTGAGCCCTCCGCAGTTGATTGAGTCAACATTGGGGTCTCAATTTCATTAAATTCCTTTGAGAACAAAAACTCCCTCACCCGACGAACGAATTCGGAACGAAGCTTAATATTCTTCTGCAGCCGCTCTCGCTTTAAATCGATGTAGCGATACTTAGCTCTAACCTCCTCATCTATTTCGTGTCCATCAGAATGAATTGGTATCGCTGGAGTTTCGGCCTCGTTTAATATTTCTAGCTCTTCAATCCCCGCCTCCACCGATCCAGTAGCTAGATCTTCATTGCGCATATTTTCGGGTCGCTCTTTAATCTCCGCCACAACCTTAACCACCCACTCATCTCTTAGCTTCTGGGCAGTCTCATATGCAGGACTTTTAGGAGTGATAACGGCCTGAATAACTCCGGTGCGATCTCTTAGATCAATAAAAATAAGCTTGCCGTGGTCGCGTCGAGAATCGACCCAGCCAGAAAGCTCAACTTTTTCTCCCACTTTAGTGGGCGTGTCTTTAATTAGAGTTCTCATTGCTCAAAATAATATCACGCGCCCGATAAAATCTCCACACTTGGCTTAGGAAATCATATGTGTTATAAAAGGAGCGCCACACTGGTGTGGCACATTGGAGCTCAAAGTGAGCAAAAACAATTGTTGTTCGGATGGATCCCTGCCCGATATCTGTGCTTATTGCCCAGACTGCGGAACAAAGAACCCTGGCTTCGACGCAAAAGCTTTCGAAGGTACAATCGGGGATAGCTACGCCGACGCTCTCAAAGAGTGTCAGGCCGAGTCTCCCACTGTTCCGCACTGGTATCTGCGCGATATCGGAAATACCTACTGCCCCAACTGCGGTATAAGGGTCCGTCTCGACTAACGACAACCCGGCATTGCGATATACTTCAAGCAATGCTCCGCCTCGGCACCGCAATATTGTAACGCGGTGCCTTTTAATTTGACTAATGAAATAAAAAGCATATTTTAAAAGAAAGGCACTGGAGAGCGGTTGCTCGATAGCGTAAAACTTTCCTTTCCACGCATCTCCTCCTCCAGGAAGTTGCCGTCTCCAGGCCTAGTGAGCCTCGGGCACTCGCCCGAGGCTCTTTTTAATATAAAAAGCGAAAACCGCAGCGCCCCTTTGGGGCGCCGCGGCTAGCAGTTCATAGAACCGCTGGAACAGAGCAAAGAAAGTTGATCCTCCGCTGCCTGGTCAACCAGGCATGCCGATCGGTATCCTGGTTCCAAATGGCCTGGAACCAATCCTTGCTCCACCCGAGCGTCGAAGCGAGATGCTGAGACTGGGCTTCCAGACTGTTGTAATCCGACAGCCGCCACTCAGCTTCCTGTCGGTCCAAAACCGACTCACCGTACAAGACATCGAAGACGGCCTGCTGAACGTCTTCGACGGCATCGCCGTGGTCGAGCAGCACCCTTGCTTGCCTTGCTACGTCCTCGATCTTAATCTTGCACACCAGATCCTCCCTTCTTGAGGTTCTAAACAGAATACCACTAAATTATCAAAAAGTCAATCTACTCTATTTAACGCTGTAGAGCATAAACTCTCCATTTTGCGCCTCAAGTTTCATCGTCCCCTTCTCATCCGTCCTCACCACCTCACTAATCGGACTTAAGTTATCCAAGGTCTCTTTGTGAGGATGCCCATAGGTGTTTGGGCCAACCATAATCACCGACAATGCCGGGCTAACCTGTGCTAAAAAATTTATATCACTAGAATACTTTGATCCTTGATGCGCCACCTTCAAAACATCAACATCTAGCACTTCATAATCTTTTATCAATCTTTTTTCCACATTCTTATCAATATCCCCCGTAAAAATTACGTTACCGGGTTGAAGGTCGAGAAGCAAAACTAGCGAGGCTAAGTTTACGTCCTCCGACAAAATCTCCCTCGCCGACGGCGACAACACTTCGATATTAGCCCCAGAAAACTGCAGGCTATCTCCCTCCGCCAAATTTAAGAATTTAATTTTTCTTCTCTCTATTTCGGTTTGCAGTTGTCCATAGGCCTCCGCTTCCCCAATTCTTCCTGAAGATAAAAATGCACCAATCTCATAATTTTTCATCAGCTCAATCAAACCGCCATAATGGTCAAAGTGCCCATGACTTAAAATCACTAAATCAATATATCTATCCGAGTCATTTAAAACCTTGTCCAACTCCTCCAATAAAACCCTCCCGTCCCTGCCGCCATCAATTAAAACCTTTTCTCCGCTCTCAAAAACAATTAAAGAGCTATCCCCTTGCCCCACATCAATAAAATAAACTGCTTCAGACACCCCCTTGTCACTCAAAGCTTGGATCCAAACTAAAACATTCAAAATTAGTAGAATGCCAAGTATTAATAGAATTAATTTCCAGTTTCGTTCCATATTAAACAAACAGGCTAGGGGCTCTTTTTTTATTGTACAAAATAAATCCAATTAACGCCCCATAAAACAAAGCTGTAAAAACCAGCGGCAAGTTGTCTAACTCCAAACCAAAAGCAAAATTCGCAAACCCCTTAATTACTCCCAGCTCATAAACTAGGAACGGTTTAGCCAAAAGGGCAAAAACCAAGGAAACATATTTGGAAGCGATTGAGGCAATGAAGATTAAAAGTCCCAAAAGCATCGTGACTGGAATAAAGGTCAAGATTAAAACATTCGTCAGCACTGACACCAAAGAAACAAAACCGAAGGTATTAATCAAAATTGGTAAGACCGCCAACTGTGCGGCAACGGTTGTAAGTAAATTATCCCGCCACGCTAAAAACCCCGGAGCCGGATTGACTGAAAAAAATCCCTCAATCGCTGGCCGCAGATACACGATTCCCAAGAGAGCGGCAAAAGAAAGCTGAAATCCAATATCAAACACCAAAATCCGAGGATTAAACAAGGTCATAATTAGCGCCGTAAACGCGATGGCATTTTTAAATGAATAGATCCTGCCACTTTGATTTGCAACCAAGATCAGCACACCCATCACCCCCGCTCTAACCACCGACGCTTCTGCTCCTGTCATTAAAACAAATAGTCCAATCGCCAAGATGCTAAAAATAAAAGCCCTCCGCCTTGCCAAAAACAAAAGTAAGAAGCTGAAGAAATACTTAGAAATTATTGTGATGTTGTATCCCGACAAAGCAATCAAATGAGTTGTCCCAGTTAGTCGTAGGTCTTCCTCAAACTCATCAGTTAACTCCGCACTTTTGCCCAAAGTTATCCCCGTCATAAAGCCCGCCTCGTCTGGGCTAAGATTTTCCCAAAAACTATCCGCCACCATATCTCGCAAAGCCAACAACCAACGCTTTAAAAAGAACCCCCCTCCCTCTCCAATTTTCTCTAATTCTGGAAAGGCCGATATCGCCAAAATGCGCTCCTTTCGATAATATTGAGACCCATCCCCCTCTGGCGCAATTAAATCGCCGTAAACGCTCAATCTATCGCCGTAGCGATAGTCTGGATACAGAGAGGCATATATTCGCACCTTTCCCGAGTACGGTTTTCCTAGGTCTAAGTCCAATCTCTGACTTTTACCGCTTATCCTCCGCCCCACTACCACCGCCGTAAAGGCACTACCTTCGTCCGGCAGCTTACCTCTATTTTGATAAAAAGATTCATCCAGCTGAAAATATCCCGCTCCCACTAATATAAAAATTGCCATCCAGGCAAAAACTTTTGCTCTAAATAAAAGTAATAATAAAACAAAAAGCCCCCCGATTAGGGAAGCTAGCCAAAAAGCTGAAGATAATGCCGAAAACAAACTGGCCAGAAACACTCCTAGCAAAAAGAATGCAATCATCCAGAAAAATTTCTGGTGAGCCAACATGTTTTCATTTTATCCCTTTATCACCCCTCCGCCAAACAACTCTTTTCTCTTCAGGTCATAAAACACCGCCGATTGGCCCGAAGCAACAAATTTCTGCGGCTGGTCAAAATCTAAAATTAATCGGTCCTTTTCTTTTCGCAAGGTAGCTCGTTCTAATTTTTGTCGATATCTTATCCTTGCGCTGACTTTTTGGGGAAATTTTAAGGAATTATCTAAAATATTTACGTCAGTTAATTCGATTGTTTTTTTATATAAACGCTCGTCCCCCTCCGGCACAATCAAAACTTTCCCAGTCTTAATATTTTTCTCCGCAACAAAATGTGGCTTTTTTAGTCCGCTTGCTCCCAAACCCCTTCTTTGTCCGATAGTAAATTGCTCCACCCCTTTGTGCTTTCCAACCACCGCTCCCGATTCGGAAATTATCTCTCCCTCGCGCATCTCTATAAATTTTCCTAAAAATTCCGGCAGCTTAATCTCCCCCAAAAAGCAAACTCCTTGAGAATCTTTCTTGTCTGCATTTTCTAAATTAAATTTTTGGGCGATTTTCCTGACCTCGCTCTTCTCTAGTTCGCCAACCGGAAAGATAGTTCTATCCAGCTCTTTCTTAGAAAGCATCCAAAGGAAGTAAGACTGGTCTTTATTTTTATCCACGCCCGAAAATAATTTTCCCGCTTTGGTTCTAGCATAGTGTCCCGTTGCGACAAAGTCAGCCCCAAGTTGCATGGCCTTCTTAAAAAAAAGGCCAAACTTAATCTCGTGATTGCACATTACATCAGGGTTTGGTGTAATCCCCCGTTTATAGCCCGACACCATATATTCCACCACCTTAGCTTTGTATTCTTTCTCAAAATCAAAAACATAAAAAGGAATTTTTAAAATCTCTGCCGCTCTTCTAGCATCTTCGGCATCTTGATCAGCACAACCATCAATATTCCAACACTTCAAATGCACCCCCACAACCTTAAAACCCCTCTCAATAAGCAAAGCGGCGGCAACCGAAGAGTCTACCCCTCCGGAAAGACCAACAAAAACTGTTTTATTTTTCATATTTAAATATTTTCTCCAAGGCAGTCACATCTTCTGGATAAGAAACTGGCTTCCAAAAATCCGTAATTTCATATCGAACTGGATACTCCTTGGCCAAACCCGTGACCTGGTCCGGTAAGTAGTGTTCTCCATTTTCCCTTTTTTTAGATCCATATTTAAAAATTCTTGAATCTAACACCATTACCGAAGTAGAAATTAGGTTACTTTTTGGCTTTTCCGGCTTCTCCTCTATGCCCAACAATATCCTGTTCTCTTCATCCACTTGAGCAACGCCAAAACTTCTTGGATCCTTGTGGGTCGCTAAGAGAATCGCGAGCTCATTTTTTATAAGCTTTTCCAGCGCCGCTTTACTTTGGAAGTCGTCTCCCGGCAATAGTAGAAACTTTTCCTCTCCCAAAACATCTCTACATAATGACAATGCATGCGCTGTCCCGGTTGGACTTTGCTGGATTACATAATGGATTTTCCGTCCACCAAACTCTTTCCCAAAACGCTCAAAAAGCAATGGTTTAAACCTTGGGCTGACAACCACAACAATCTCCCCGATTTCTTGAGGGATAAAATCTAAAATATGCTCTAGGATGGGCCGCCCAGCGACCTCCACCAGCATCTTGGGCTTATTTTTAGTTAAGGGCATAAGACGAGTGCCATTCCCGCCACCCAATATTACTGCTTTCATTACTCTTGCAGAATATCAAAAAATTCAGTACTGTAAAGCGCGTCTCAATCGAAAGGAGAACTTTTGGAGAAGATCGAAATACAGTCGCTTGAACGAATCATGCTTCGCCGGGGACCCGAATGGACGAGCTCAGAGATCAATCAGCTCTTACCTCATCTCTCCAATAATCACCCAATTATAAGCACGAAGGTGCTCCTCGAGATATTCAACAATCCCTGGTGCAGCCTCGTCCTCCTTGAGGACGTCACCCAGGATCGCCTTGCTGGCATGGGCTTGGTGTTTTACCAGCCTCGGCCCGAAGGATATCTAGCCGAAATCCACAGCGTCGTTGTCCACCCAGATTACCGCGGGCAGGGCCTAGCATCTGTGTTGGTCGAAGCCCTTATCAAGCAGGTCCAGTATTGGGCTCAGCAGAAAAACGAGCCTATACCCATCCTCTTGAGTGCAAACGACCAGAGAGAAAAGGCAATCCGCCTCTACTTGAAGCATGGATTCGAGCGCATCTCCAAGTCCTCTCGAGCAGGAGGAACCAACTTCTTTCGCCTCGAGGTCACGGTCTATTGACCAGCCCAGAGCCCGCCCCGCGCGGGCTCTAACCTTGCCTAAACTCTCAAAACCCCTTAAACTCTTGAAATATGTCATTAAGCTACAACGAACTAAAACCGGGAATCGTCTTTATTTACGAGGGCCAACCCCACCAAGTTGTGAATGCCGCTTTTTTACGCAAACAGCAAAGAAAGCCAGTGATGCAGCTTGATTTTAAAAACCTACTTAATGGAAAGGTGCTTCAAAGAAACTTCCACATGAATGAAAGCTTTGAAGAAGCCGATATGGAAGTTGAAAACGCCAAATATCTCTACAACAATCGCGGGGAATTTTGGTTTTGCGATCCAGCCAACCCCAGCAATCGATTTTCTATACCTGAAAATATTGCTGGCGCTCAAGCCAACTTTATCAAAGCCAACACTGAGGTTCAGGCCCAAAAGTTTGAGGGAAAGATAATCTCCATCAATTGGCCAATTAAAGCAGAATTAGTGGTTAAAGAGACCCCACCCGGAGAAAAGGGAGATACCGCCACTGGAGGCACGAAAAAAGCAGTCTTAGAAACCGGAGCCACTATCAATGTTCCCCTATTCGTAAACAACGGAGACATTATTCAGGTCAACACTCAAGACGGCGCTTACTCAAGCCGAATAGAAAAATCAAAAGAGGGCTTCTAGCCCTCCTTTTTTTCAGTACTATTTTTTATCTCCTGTTTTAGCTTTTCTATTTTTTCTTGATCGATCGGCTTCTCCCTCTTTGTTTTTTCATCCTTATTTAAATTCGTTAAGGAAATCGGCCCCGACCGACTTCGACGACGATTTTTATTCCTACCTTCCTCTCGGCGCACCCCGCCCCTTGGCTCAAACTCAATGCCAAGATTTGATAACCCAGTCTTTGCTCGGTCTAACTTATCCGGTGCTGGCCGTTTCAATATTTTAACCGGCTCAATCTCCCCTTTGTCTAGCATTTCATAGTGGACCGAACAATACACCGGTCGGTTTGGGTCTGGTTTAAATCTTAGTTTTGCCACTCGCGTGCATCCGGGCACTGAACATTCCGCCTTAACTATCCCATCTTCAGAATCAACCATTGGCTTCCCTGCTCTTACCGGTGCACTCACGGTGGTTCCGTTAGTTCCTGGTAGGCTTCGGCTCCAAGACTGGATTTGATCCTCAACCACCTCTCGAGGATTTCCATAACGTTCTCGCGCCCCTTGTATAATTTCCTCCTCACCCACAGCCAGTCTGGGTGGGAGAAACGGAGGAAGCGTGCTCGCCGAAAAAGGTCTTCGGCTAATCCCATCCACCATCAACTTAACGTAAATTTGGTAATTCGGTAAATTAACAATGTCTTGAACTCCAAACTCAGGAGTAAACTCACTCTCCAGCGCCTCCGCATCTGCCGCCCCAACTCTAAAAACAATCATCGTCCCCGTGTTTCCAAACACTGCGTCCCGGACCTTCGTCGACATATCAGTTATCAATTGTCCAATATATTGGTGTGCAATAGTTAAATTTAATCTATATTTTCTAGCTTCCGACAAGACTCCCGCAAACGAATCCGTAGCAAAGTTTTGAAACTCATCGACATATAGATAAAAGTCTTTTCTTTCGTCTTCTGGGATTCTAACCCGTTCCATCGCCGCCAATTGGATCTTGGTAATCAACATTGCGCCTAAAAGAGCGGAGTTGTCTTCTCCAATTCTTCCCTTCGATACGTTTACTAAAAATATCTTGTTGCTATTCATCATTTCAAAAATATCAATCGTACTTTTTGGCTGACCAACTACGTTTCTAATTAAAGCGGTGGATAAGAATTGTCCAACTTTGTTTTGGATAGGTGCGATGGCTTCGTTTCTAAACTTATCTTGCCACTCTTCATACTCATTCATCCAAAATGAGCGCACCACCGGGTCTTGAATAGTGTCAACAATCTTTTGCCTATATGCCTTGTCTACTAAAATCCGAGTAATTCCCAACAAGGTTGCATTTGGCGTGTCTAAAAGCGCCAAAACTGCATTACTTAAAATGTATTCCATCCTAGCCGACCAAACGTTTGCCCAGATTTTGGTAAAGATGGCCATCAAACCTGAAGCAACTAAGTGTTTGTGTTTCGGGTCTTTCACCTCCAATGGATTAAAACCAATGTGATATTCCGTGTCAGCGGGGTTAAAATAGACAACGTCATTCGCCCGTTCGCGAGGAATCATTTTCATCAAAGTCTCTACTAACTCTCCGTGCGGATCCACTACCGCCACACCCTCTCCGTTGCGAATATCCTGAGCAATCAAATTTTGCAACAAAACCGATTTACCAGTACCCGTCTTTCCGATTACATACATGTGCTGGCGACGATCTTTTCTCTTTATACCAAAAAGCCGACTCTCATTTCTAAAATTAGTTCGCGCAAAATAGACTACGTCTTTCTTTCTTGGTCCCTCAATTGGCTGCTGATCCATATCTGTCATTATACCAGTTAGTTTATTTAGCTGTTTCCTCCTTCATCCCTATTTGCATCACCGGAGACTCTGGGCTGATTGAATAATGCCCCCTCGCAGCATCGATGATCTCCCTCCTAAATGACTTATGCCTAGGAGAAAGCACCTTTAAAACCTCAGCAGAAAATGGATCGTGGGGCTCTCCGTCAATCAGCATTTTAATATAAAATTGTCTTCGACCAAGGTTGATAATATTTTTCGCTTTAAAGATCGGCGCCAACTCTGATTCAATCTTTGTTGCGTCATCACCCCCCAAACGAAACACCACCAAAGTCCCAATATTTGCTAAAACGGAGTTTTGAAAATGGCTAACCACCTGCCCTAAGTACTGATGGGAAATCGTTAGAGGGATATGATATTTCTTCCCCTCAAAGAGTAAATTTTCAAACGTTTCCGTAACTAAGTGATGAAATTCATCAATATACAAATAAAAATCTTCTCGCTCTCGATCAGCTAGCCGCATTCTTGTCATCCCCGCCTGCTTAATCTTGAGAAGCAATAAACTTGCTAAAAAGCTAGAGTTTTCTTTTCCTAGCTTCCCCCTCGCCAAGTTAATCAAAATTATTTTCTTCTCCTCTATCGATTTTTCAACACTAAACTTGTGCTCCGGAGATGAAAAGGTCTTCCCTAATAATGGATCAAATAGAAATTGGCTCAGCTTATTAACCAAGGGAGTTATCACTTCTCTTTGCATTTTAGATTGAGAGGCAAGGTGAGCGTACTCACTCAGCCAAAATCTTTTCACCATCTCATCGCTGCTGTATTTTGCCACCTCCTCTCGATATTGAGGATTATTAAAAATCTCAGCCAAGCCCCGAACAGTTGCTTTTGGATATTGGTTTAGCGCTAAAACTGCAAAACGGAAAACGTGTTCCATGCCAGCGCTCCATTGAGAGCCAAATTGTGCCTGCATTATTTCTATTAATCCCTGCGCCATCTGATATCGAAAATCTTCATGCACGTTCGCAAACGGATTAAAAGCAATCGGTGCTTCCTTGTCATTAGGATCAAATATTATAACGTCTTTTATCCTATCCTCGGGGATAAAATGCAGAAGATCATCAATCATTTCCCCGTGCGGATCCATCAGACAAACCCCGCTTCCTCGCATGATGTCCTGCCTAATCATCAGCTCCATCAACTTACTTTTCCCCACCCCGCTCTTACCGATAATATACATATTTGACCGGCGATCATTTTTTTTGATCCCAAAAACAAACTTCTTTTCATCCAGAGCTGAGGCATAGTTGGTGCGGCCAAAAAAAGAAACCTGCCGCTCATCGGCTTGGCCAAGAATTGGCAACTCCGCTGGCGGCGGAGCCGTTTTTACCGTTTGTAGACGGAATTCATCTTGTGGTTGCTCGTTGTTTGTCATAACACTAAATCACTCCAACCTCCCGAAGGAAATCTCGATATGCAGTTAGGGCATCTTGGGTGTCTTTTTTGCTCACCCCAAATCCAGGAGTGTGAGCAATGTCATTTCTTAACCGGTGCGCCTTCCAAACTTGCTCCACCGCGGAAACTTCCTGCTCGATTATCTGGCTCAATCTGTCTGCCATCGTATCTCCTTCATATCCATACTTCTTCAAAAATAAATCCACCACCGCATCTCCCTCTAAAATAGCTGATTTCCAAGACTCCTGTGTCCCTCCTTGCGCTCGTTCAACTACCTTAAACCAAATTTTCCTGATTTGCTTGTCCACCGAGAACTTCTTTCCGTTAGCCAAGGACTCCATTGGGGTATCAAATAGTTTTGGAGCTCTGTGATACTTTCTAGCCTTTATCCAAACAAGAACCAAGCCAATAATCAGTAGTACGTCAAAGAAGATAAACATTGGCCAAAAGAAATCAAACCAAATATGAGCCAACCAGCCCACCGCTCCTCCGGCATCAACTTGTCCACCAGGAAGGTAGCCTAAAAGTGCTTGTCCGCCACCACTGGGAAGGAAGGTGTAGATTAAAAATAAAATCAAAGCTAGAGCAATCAAGAAGAACGCACTAAAGTGCGACTGCCCGTCTCCTTCTTTTTTCTTATCGTCTGCCATTTTAATTTTATTTGTTAGTTTTCCCCTTCTTGGCCAACCCTAGTGAATTCTTCGATTTCTTTTTCTTCCGCAAATATCGGTGCTCCAGCTGGGGCAGCCCCCTTCCTGCTTTCGACCCTCTTTGTATGTGGCGCTGTTAATACCGCCTGAGTTGGTGGGTGGAATATCGTTGCCAGTCCTTCGGTGCTTAGCTCAATAGCTTGCAAATTTTTATTTGAATTGATTGGGTGCGCTCCCAAAACGTCTGGAAGATCGTCAATTGCGCCGCAATTTCTAAAACGGAAATTTAACCAAGTCCTTTGCCCCCTCAACTTAGTCCTAAGGTCGGGGAAAATGTGAGGCCAGTGCCAAACATCGCCATACGGACCAGCTGGCCAGTTTAGCGCAAAAGAGTTTCGATCTGCCGCCGCATATTGATTGAAAGCGCTTATTACCCCCCTCCTTGGGAATCCCCCAGAGAAAATCGCTTTCGGGGCAACATAGGCAAACCGCACCGCTGTATTAAATGCTGGTTTTGAAAGGTTGCGCTCCAACGCTGACAGTGATCGGTTTTCTTCATCCGTTCTAAATCCGGGGAAAGTCGTTGCCCCCGGTTCTGGGTCTTTTCTCAGCTCCTTCACCAAGGATTCATATTTCTTTTTCCTTTTTTTCGCATCTAAGGGAACTCCATGAATATGAATTGCCAAAAATTCCCCATCCTTCAGCTTTCCTAAAACTTCCAAAAATACCGATATTGGGTCGCCAGAAGTCTCTTCTTCTCCTCCAGAAAAATCCACGTAAGACTTAATCGGATATGCTCCTTCGCGGTTTAATTTTAAGTCCATACTAAACGCCTCCTTCCCTTGCATCCTTAATTCTTTTACCGTCTCCGGCAATTGTTTCATATAGTCTTCTACTTCGTGCACCTCTACATCCGGATAAAAAGAAAAAAAGGCAGTTTCGACAACTTGTCTGTGGGTGGACAAAATTCGAACATAAAAATGCACCTCACCTCCAAAGCTGACCATTTCAAAAGAAATTGGCAAAGTCTTCTGCCCTATCCAGTATTTCTTAATTAGGTCTGTTGGATCATCATTGACGGTGTGTAAAACCTGCAGCACTTGGTCCATTGCCTTAGCGCTTTGTTTAATTTCTCGAGGAATCTGCAATTCTAAAATAGTCCAAGACTGTTTTTCCTCATATTCACTCTGTCGCCAAGCCAATAAATAAACAATGAAGCTCCTGTAAAGAACAACCAAAAGAACTATTGGCCAGATAGCGTTTAAGAGCAGTAGCGCAATCTCCGTAATCATAGTTCTAATTATATCAGAAGAGCCAAAAATAAGCCCCGATTTGCTCGGGGCTTATTTTTATATAACTAATTCGTACTTTCCGTCCTTTCGACGCTTAAAGTATTTTTTGTTTTGAAGATTAAACAGGATTGTGTTCTCTTTGAAGATTCGATTCTTTAGCACCTTCTCAATTATCTGCTTTGCGTTTAAAGATCCTTCCTTTTTAAGGATATGCATCAACACCTCGCGGATTGTGCCAGCTGGCATATCGTCCAGTTCTCTTAAGGTATACATACCTCGGCCAACCAAGATAAATCGTTTGTCTTTAATTAATTCGTTGTGAATGGTCTGGGTATTGGTTTTCTTTCCTGCTCTTGTCTTTCGTATCTCTTCGGCGATCTTAGAAAAGTGCAGTGGCTTTCCAGCTTTTTTTAGAATCAGATAGATCCAGTCTCTAGCCACCTTTGGTCGAACCTCTTTCCACTCCGCTAGACCGAAATCACCATAAATGTTTTCGCTAAATTTCTTTGAAATCTTTAGGTAGTGTTTAGCCACTTCCTTTTCAAGTTTGTGCAATTCTCTTATTTCGTCAAAGAAATCATCAAACTTCTCCCCTTCGAGGACCTCGTTCTTTTTACTTTTCATTGACTTCATCAAGTCCTCTAAGAATTTAATGGCCTTTTCTTGGTGTTGTTCGCTCATGTGCCAGTGGGAATGAAAAGCCTCGTCTTCTCTGTGATATAAGACCGCCTTTGAAACCTCTAAGAGAAATTTAACTTGTTGAGCAAATCCAGAGACTAGGTCAGCTCCAGTTGCGAATCCATTGATTTCGTCCAAGAGATGCTCCTCCTTCTTTACCCCTCCGGTTTTCTTTAAGGTATTTAAAACTGCCTCAGTTAAAGCATTAAGGTGCCCTTCTGTAGCTCGATCCCTTACGTGATTAAGGGCCGCCGCTTCAATCTGTCGGACTCTCTCTCGAGTGATAGAAAATATTTTTCCTAATTCAGCTAAAGTGAGCTCCTCACCATTATCTAGACCATAACGCTTGGTCAAAACTTTTTCCTGCCTTTGGTCGAGACCTTTGAAAAGCTCTTCTATGATTTGTCGAGTTTTTAAACTCTTAGTTTTTGTTGCCATATTTTATTAAGAAATTAGTCAAATTAGACATATTTTAGACATGGAAATAAGATATCAACTTTCCCGGATAAAGTCAAGGGGATCTGTAGATTTTGTCTGGGGCGGCCCGTTGGGCCACCCCAGCGCTCAGAGAACTTGTAACGCCACCCAGCCGTCACTGTCGATGTTGGGAGGGACGACGAGGCGGCTCCGCACCCGTTGCTTCACAAGAGCAGGAACGCTCTCCCAGTCTGCGAAATAGAGCATCCTCTGCTCTTGGGGCTTGAAACCCGCTGCCTCGCACCGAAGCAATACCTTCCCGATGCTCGCCTCCTTTTCGACAGGCACCCTAGAGGATAGCCAATACAGGGTAGTGGAGGGCAAATACAAACCGTCGTCGCCCTCGTATAGGGCGGAAATTTCAACGTAGCCCTCCGACCCGGCTGGCATTGTCGCTACCAGCCCCTCATAGGGCTGGAAGGTCATCTTGCCGACAGGCGGAACAGGGATCCGCTGGATCTCGGTCGAGCTGTTTTCTTCCAGAAACTTGGGCCCAACCAAGAAAAGTGTTAAGACGACCACTACGATCGCCACTCCGGCCAGGACGCACTCTCGCATGCAATCTCCTCAAGCTCAAAGAACTCTGTGTTTCCACAGAGTCCCACATTTACCATAATAAGTCAAGCTATTCCCTACTTTTTCTTTGATTGCAATAGGGTTAGAAGCGGACTAGCCACAAAGATTGAGGAGTAGGTTCCCAAAATCGTTCCTATAAGAATGACCAAGATGAAATAGTTGAGAGTTGGCACACCAAGAACAAAGATAGCCGCCAAAACCACCAGCAAGGTTAAGGAGGTGTTAATGGAGCGAGCCATAGTCTCGTTAATGCTATCGTTAACAATTTTTGAAAAACTTTCTTTTCTCGATGATCGGATTCTGAGGTTTTCCCTAATTCGGTCAAATACCACAATCGTATCGTGAACCGAAAATCCAGTTACCATTAGAGTCGCAACAATAAAATTGGTATCAATCTCCACACCGGCAAATACTCCCAAAACAGCAAAAATGCCCAGTGGAATTAATGCATCGTGAAATAGGGCTACTAAAGTAGCGATGCTGTATTTCCAAGACTTTACCGGATAGCTCACCTTTCTAAAGGCATAAGCAACGTAAAGCACAATAGCAAATAAGTTAATAAGAACTGCCCAACCAGCTTTTTTTACCAACTCGCCTCCAACCACACCGCTAATCGACTGGAAGGATCTTTCTTCAATTGGCCCAAGCCTGTCGTCGAGCTTTTGAGACAAGTCTTGGTGCATCTCCTCATTGATTTCCTTCAAATGCACATTGTAGCTCCCGTCCACATCGTTGCGAATAACCACCGCCTCTGGAGACTCCAGATCAGTGTGAAAAACTTCTCGAACTGACTCGATGCTGGCCGTCTCCGGAAATTGGATTTGCCACAAAGTTCCTCCGGTAAAATCTATACCCAGGTTTAGTCCGTATGTTATCAAGGCAACAACGCTAGCTAAGACTAAGATGGCTGCGATACCAAGATATACAAACTTGTATTTAATAATTGGAATCATATTATGCTCGTTTTCGATAAAATACGGTTAATAAACTGCGGGTAATTGTAATCGCGGTAAACATACTCACCAAAACTCCCAATAGCAGAGAAAGGGCAAACCCCCTGATAAAGCTTGATGTTAGGTTGTAGAGTACCAAAGAGGTAATAATCGTTGTAATGTTAGAGTCTCGGATAGATGGCCAAGCCCGCTTAAATCCTTCCGATATCGCAACCGATTGAGGGCTCCCAGACTTAATCTCCTCTTTAGTTCTCTCGAAAATAAGAATATTGGCATCAATCGCCATTCCAATAGACAAAACGATTCCAGCAATTCCGGCTAAGGTTAAGGTGAAAAATAGTTTAAACAATCCCAAAAGTAAAACTATGTAAATTATCAAAGCAATCGAAGCGAAGATTCCTAACTTTCGGTAATAAATCAGCATAAACAAGATAACTAGCAAAGCTCCAATCAATCCAGCCCAGATGATGCTTTGTAAGCTATCGGCTCCAAGAGAGGCCCCAACTGTTTGCTGACTGATTAAAGTTATTGGCGCTGGTAACGCACCGGCGTTTAACTGCTCCACTAAAGTACGTGCTTCATTGATTGACCCCAAGCCAGTCACCTGAGCCTGTCCGCCCGAGATAGTTTGTTGGACAGTGGGCGAATTAACCAATCGATCGTCTAAAATAATCGCTAGCGGCTTTCCAACATTTCTAGAAGTAATCTCTTCAAAAAGGGCCGCTCCCTCATCATTAAATTGCAAATAAACCAAAGGCTGGCCGCTTATGTTATCAAACCCAAGTTGCGCACTCTCCACATATCTTCCAGTTAGCTTAGTATCTTTAAATTTTTGTTGAAGAGCGTCTGCAATACTAGCTTGCAAGTCCACCTTCCCGTTTTCGTCTACCGTAGCCTCTTGTGTCGGTAGCTCATCTGAGACTTCCGCAAACACCAAATTTGGGGTTTGTCCGATCCTTTGAATCGCTGCTGAGATATCTTTAATACCCGCCAGCTCAACAATGATACGCTTTGAATCTCCCGCTTCCGCGGTTAAAACCTGAGGCTCACTTACCCCAAAGGCGTTTACTCTTCCTTCAACGACATCTCTAAGTCCGCTCAAAACATAAGCCTGATCAGCGGAGTCCACATCCGACATATCCACCTCATAGACAAGGTGCGCTCCTCCAACTAAGTCTAGTCCAAGATGCCAAGGCCTTAGATTGTCTGATACTCCATTGCCTGGATAAATAAAAAACCCGCCCAGAATGCTTATCAGCAAAACGACGATTATTAGTGAGAGACTTTTTCTCTGCGTCTTATCCATATATATACAACTTCCAAATCTTACAAAAAATCAAAAATTAATGCAATGGTACCAACTTCAGCTTTGAGCTGTTAGCTTTTAGTTTGAATTTTAGAATTTAGACTTTGCTTTGAGCTTGTCGAACTGCGTTTACACTGAGCGAGTGAAACGAGTCGAAGTGCCCCCCCCCACAAGGCCCGCCTTCACTCTACAAGCTACGGACGGGTAAAAATCGAAGCTAGAGTAATCGCTTCGCTTATGCAGCACAAAACAAAAACACTCCACAGTCGCGTATTTATTTTGTGCCCCCACATGGAATCGAACCATGATCAGCGGCTTAAAAGGCCGTTGCTTTACCACTAAGCTATGGGGGCTTGTACTGTTCTAGGATAAAAGATTATGAATAAACTTTCTACCCTGCGCAGATTTTAATTGCTTTTCTCGTCGCCTCGCCGACCGCCTATCACCATATTCCTCTTTGTATATCAGTCTCCAAAATCCGTCATTTTTGGCAGTAAACGATGTAGCCTTACTTGGTAAATCTCCATTATGTCTAGCCAATCTTTTATCTAGATCAGACGTATGTCCTACATAGATTTTCCTCCTAGATTGATTGCGTAAAACGTAAACGTAGATCATCAGCTTAAAAGTCCACCAGCTGGCGGATTTACCACTAAGCTATGGGGGCGTCTGCAATGGCAACAGTATAATGATTTTACCCAAATTTGACAACTCCGCCAACTTCTAGCGCTTGCAAATAAATGCTCCATACCCGTATGGAGCATTTATTTACCCATTCTATCTACCCTAGAGGGCAGGTCAATTTATCTCCCCCTCTAGATCTTTTAAGATTTTTTTGGCTTTTCGGCTAAGCTTTTTCGGAGTTCGAGGCTGTAGGCGCACATACAAATCCCCTCTGCCAAATCTTCCCAGTCTTGGCATTCCCCTCCCGGGTATTTTCAGTGGCTGGGACAGATCGGCTCCCATCGGAATCTCCACCTCCACCTTCTCTCCAGATATTGTCTCAATAGTTAGCTTCTTGCCCAAGAGCGCATCCAATAAATTCAGCTCCTTTCGATAAATTAGGTCTGCCCCTCTACGAACAAATTTTTCATGAGGTAATACTTGGACTTGCACATAAAGATCGCCCGACGGCTTATCTTTAAGCCTCTCTCCCGCACCTGCAATCTTGATTAAATGCCCAGGCTCTACTCCAGCCGGTATCTCAATGCTTGCTTCTCCAGCATCACCAGTATAGGTTTTGTATTGGATTTTCTTAGTTGTGCCATCAAAAGCCTCTTCCAAGCTGACTTGCACCACCACCTGCAGATCGGCGCCTTTGGCTCTAGCTCTAAATCCCCGCCCACCAAAAAATGTCTCTAAAATGTCGCCGATGTCTCCAAAATTGCCAAAATCAAATCCCTCAAATCCATTAAATCCTTGGTTAAAATTAAATCCCCCGGGTCCATTCTGCCCGGGCTGGCCATCAAAAACTCGGCCGAACTTATCGTATTGGCTTCTTTTTTCTTTGTTGGATAAAACTTGGTACGCCTCGTTTAGCTCTTTAAACTTCTTTGTATCCCCTCCTCCTTTATCGGGGTGGTGTTGATGAGCTAGCTTTCGATAGGCCTTCTTAATCTCTTCCTCCGAAGCATTTTTTTCCAACCCTAAAATCTTATAATAATCTGCCATAATATTTTTTTAGTCTACTTAATCGTCAGCTCTTCCTTTTCTGCCATCACTCTTTCAATGTAGACTACTCCCATTGCCGCCAAAATTCTATATATTAGCCAACTTAGCGGGCTCAAAATTAAAATCCTTGCAATGGTTAAGAAAAACATTAAAGCCCAATATACAACCAAAACCATCACCACCATAAACCCTAAAAATCCTAGCTGGTTGTTGGTTCCCGGTTTGGGCAATTTTTCGCTACTCAAGCGATAAAAATATTCACTAGCGCTCTCATCGGCGCGCACCGGTAGCTTAGTCACTTCAACAACCTGATTTCTAAGTTCTCTACCAGCTCCAACATAGGCCTCTTCTAATCCTCCCTCGCTAGCTAAATGCTGAAATTGCTCCGTGCCACTAAATTGTCGATTAATCTGCTCCTTCGCTACCTCGGTAAAGAAATCATTGGCCTGTAGGTTTAGATCAATTGGTCCTAAAAAAGGTTCCAGAGTTGGCTTATTTATCTCAACAAAGAAATCAAAAGCTGGTCGAGAAATCCCGTTGCTCACATAAATCCCCAATAGGAAGAGGGCAAAGAATATTGCCGTTGCTCTTGTCGAGAAAATTAATACCTTCCTAATAAAGTCCTGAATTCTAACCTTCACTCGATCATTTAAATCACGGTGCGCTTCCCGGTGGCCAAACAACACAGTGGCCAATAAAGCCACTAACGCAAATACCGTCCACGGATGAAAGAACTTAAACAAGAAAATCGATAACCCAAAGGCCTCTACCACCGAAGCCCATAGAAATGTTTGAGTAGAGCAGACAAAGAGATTTTGGAAGACTAAGATCAAAGCCAAGATCGCCGCGCCAATACAAAGCCAAAAAGCACTTGTTAGAGTCGGCAACACTAAAAATTCTCGCATCAGGAAGCCCAGCAGCAGGGATGCAAAAAAACCTAGTCCAGCAAACAGTATTAGATATTTTCGAGAATAGTTAAAACTCACTCTTTTAGATAGCGACTCAGGAAATACTTCCAAATTATTTAGATCCTTCTTCAGCATTCGGCTCTTCTTTATTTTCTGCCTCGCCGTCAGACTCAGCTGAATCTGCTGGCTTTGCCTCTTGGGCTTGATTCATTGCTTGCCCAATCTTTTGCATTACACCAGAAAGCGCCTCGCTCTTCTTCTTTATCTCCTCTAAATCAGAACCCTCTTTAACCTCTTTGAGATCTTTTATCGCTGACTCAACTTCTGACTTTATTTCAGAGGAAATTTTGTCTCCAGCATCCTTAATGGCCTTGTCTGCAGTATACACCAAAGTGTCCGCAGTGTTTTTAACGTCCACCAGCTCTCGGCGTTTTTTGTCTTCTTCGGCGTGCGCCTGTGCATCTTGTTTTAATTTCTCAATTTCGTCCTTCGACAAACTAGTTGAAGCCTCGATTTTAATCGACTGCTCCTTTCCACTTGCTTTGTCTTTTGCTGACACATTCAAGATGCCGTTTGCGTCTACATCAAATTTTACCTCCACTTGTGGAGTGCCTCTTGGGGCGGGCGGAATCCCGTCCAAAATAAATCTTCCCAGAGTCTTGTTATCGGACGCCATCTCTCTTTCTCCTTGCAAGATGTGTATTTCCACTTGAGTTTGATTGTCCGCCGCAGTAGAGAAAATCTGGCTCTTCTCAGTCGGTATGGTTGTATTTTTCTCAATCAACTTAGTCGAAACTCCTCCCAAGGTCTCAATTCCCAAAGACAAAGGGATAACGTCTAAGAGTAGTACGTCCTTAACATCTCCTTGCAAAATTCCAGCCTGCACCGCCGCTCCCAAGGCAACTACTTCATCCGGGTTAATCCCCCGGTGTGGTTCTTTGCCAAAATATTCTTTTACTGCATTTAAGATTGCCGGCATCCTAGTTTGCCCTCCCACCATCACAATCTCCTCCATGTCTTCTTTCTTAAAGCCAGCGTCTTTAATAACCCCAGCGGTAATCTCGATTGATTTTTTAATGTCAGCAGCAACCAGCTCCTCCAACTTCCCTCGAGTCAATTTCATCAAGAAGTGTTTTGGTCCAGAGGCATCTGAGCTAATGTAGGGCAAGTTAATTTCGGTTTCCGTCGAAGTTGAAAGTTCGTGCTTTGCCCTCTCCGCACCCTCCTTCAATCTTTGTAGCGCTAAAAAGTCTCCAGAAATATCAATTCCTTCTTGCTTTTTATATTCTGAAACCAAGTAGTCTTGGATTTTTTGGTCAAAGTCATCCCCACCCAAGTGAGTGTCTCCACCTGTCGCTTTTACTTCAACCACATCATCGGCAACTTCCAAAACTGACACGTCAAAAGTCCCCCCTCCAAAATCGTAAACAACGATTTTTTCATTTTTCTTTTTATTAAACCCATACGCCAAAGCGGCAGCCGTTGGCTCGTTGATAATGCGGCGAACTTTCAAGCCAGCAATCTCTCCTGCATTTTTTGTTGCCTGCCTCTGACTGTCATCAAAATAAGCCGGTACTGTGATCACCGCCTCCTCTACTTTTTCTCCTAATTTTGATTCAGCATCGGTCTTAATCTTTGCCAAAACCATCGCCGAAATCGCTTCTGGGGTTTGCCAAGATTCTCCCATCTTAATTTCTACACCTCCATTGCTTGCCTCGCGGACATCAAATGGCAACCATTTCTTGTCTTTTTGCACCTCTTCATCGGAAAACTTTCGCCCAATCAATCTTTTTACCGAAAAAATTGTGTTGGCTGGATTAGTAACTGCTTGTCGCTTTGCTAAAAGCCCAGCAATTCTCTCCCCCGCTTTTGAAACCGCCACAATTGATGGGGTAGTCCTATTGCCTTCTGTATTTTCCAAAATTCTTGGCTCCCCAGTATCGGTTATTGCCACCGCTGAGTTTGTAGTTCCTAGATCAATTCCAATTATTTTTGCCATAGTAATTTAAAAATTTAATTTTAAATATATAATTTATTTTCCTACCTTTACCTTCGTTGCCTTTATTATTTTCCCGTTTAGCCTATAACCCACTGAAGTGATTTCTATAATCTTTCCCGAATCACTATCTTCTCCGGCCACTTCCTCAATCGCCTCGTGTATCTCTGGGTTAAATTCGTCTCCAACCTTTGTTTCAATTATCTCTAGCCCCCTCCTTCTTAAAACGTCCACCAACTGACTTTTAATCATCTCCATTCCCTGTCTATCCGCCTCTTCCTTCGCCGACTGAATCGCAATTGCAAAACTATCTAAAACAATCAGCATTTCCATTATTAAATCTTCAAGAGCAAATTTTCTGACTTTGTCGAAACGCTCCGCCTCCTCGTTCCGGTAATTAATTAAATCGGCCTTCGCTCTCTGCCAACCAGCCAAGTATTCATCCTTCTCGGCGCGGACGGACCCAAGTAAATCCTCTGCGGGTTTATTCTTTTTTTCTTTCTTCATAAATAGAGTAAAACTTAAAAGCGGCTAAATTATACAAAAAAACCTCTTCAAATTCAATACCTTTGTCTTATTCGTCTTAGTATGTGACGGCTTTCCCCAGGATATTTTTCATTGAGGCTAGGCCAAACATTGAGCTGTCCATCGTTCCATTAGATAAATTACCCAAAATTATCACCGCTCCATCGGGCACCACCCCTCCATAATCCTTTTCATATTGAGCCAATAGCCCTCCTCGCTTTTCGTTAAATCGATACGGCTCACCCAAACTAGTCCTCGCTAATTCGCCATTTATCAACAATCGATATTGACCGTCATCATCGTCAACAATAGCAAAATCGTCTCCGGGAGTTGCATATACTTTTTTTATTATTGGAGCTTTATTCCCTGCGTGTTGATAAGCTACAACGTCTCCTCGCTCAATCGGATATTTGTCGTAATACCCCCAATAAATAATTATTTCTTCTCCGTTGTCTATTATTCCCGACAATGAGTTTCCGCGGACCGTATACAGCGTACCCGCCGAATACACCGGCCCGCTCCAATAAGAGTGTTGTGCCAAAAAGAATCCAAAACCGACCGCTATAACGAAAAATAAATAAAAATACTTGTGCCTCACGAAATTATTATTTTGTGCAAACCCTACAGGTATTGCAGTCACCGTTTGCTGTGCAAGCAGAAATGTAGCTAGCTGTATCTCCAAACTGAGCTGACGTGTATCGAGTGTCTCTAACGAAGGCAAAAGAAACTGTTGAGCAAATAGAGTCAGTTAAGCCAACCGCCATTGAAGGTGAGGCATTTTCTGATTCAAAATCACCCTCCGCATTTAGCGGTGGCCAACCGTTTGGGCTTCCGGGAGCATACCAAGCAAAGATTTGGTTAAGCGGCCCATATCCGGCATACAGCTCCGTCCATCCTGTACCCAAGGAACTACATTCCATTGTTCCCGATCCAGCTGCGGTGCCAGTGCTGATTGTTCCCTGACAACTACCTCCACCATTGTAATAACCTCTTAAGCAAGGTGGTGCAGAGTCTCCAGATCGGAAAGCCTGAGTCGCACTTGGAGCGTTGGTGCTAACTCCAAATAAGGTTACCAAGGATCCCGACCCTCCAACCTGTGCATCAACGTAAGCCTTATTAGCCGCATCATTGTCATCTACTGGACTCGCCACATCTACCATGCGCACATTTGATACGCTTAAATTTCCGCTCAACTCATTAAGTACTCCATTACCATCTGGTGGGCTAGATGCTGGCCCAGTAAAACCCATAACCAATTGGATCATTGGTAAAAGTACGACCAAAAGTGCCGCCGATAAAATCAATCCAACCATTCTCTGCCCACGTGCTTTAAAAAGCTTTTTTGTTAGTTTCATATGTCTGTGTATTAAGTCTCTTTAATTATACGATATAATGAAGACACACCCAACCAATTGTCCACATACCCATGCCAACACTAAAAGGAAGAAAAACTAAATGGATCGATATCTTCAAGCCCAACAGTCAGGATTTGGCGGCTATTAAAAAGCTCCACAAGTTTCACCCCCTCATCCTAAACGAGCTAATGACCCCTTCGGCACGCGCTCGCGTTGAAGAACACGACGACTATATCTTTATTGCTCACCACATCCCCGTCTACGATGTCCAAACCAAGACCTCTCGTCGCTCGGAGGTAGATTTCTTGATTACTAAAGATATGATTATCACCGCTCGCTATGAGCCTCTCGAGCAAATTGACGGATTTTTACAAGATTTAGCTCGTGATCCAAAAATGCAGAGAGACTTACTTTCCGGCGATAGTTACATAATGTTGCATCAAATTTTTGAAAAAATTATGGACTTTTCTCTGCGCCAACTTCGCCACATTGAAGAGAGGGTAGAGTTTATCGCTCACAACATTTTTAAACGAGAGGGAAACTTGCTAGCTCAAATATCTGGGATTAAACGAGATGTTCTAGACTATCGACTAATCGTCCGGCCCCACACCGAGTTGTTTGAATCCCTTCGAAAAGTGGGTATTCGTTTCTGGGGAAAGAAGAGCGAAGTCTATTTAAATAATCTTTCTGGGGAAAACTTGCGTGTTATCCAATATCTAGAAAACTATTATGAAATCGTTGAGTCGCTTGAAGCCACCAACGCCCAACTTCTAAACGCCGCCACCAACGCCGTTATCAAACGTTTTACGATTATTGCCTTTTTGTTCTCTATCCCCCTATTTTTCATTTTCTCTATGGGCGTCCCCTACATTGATGCTATTATCAATACGCCCTCAAAATTCTGGTCTATTTTCGCCCTGATTATCGCCCTGATTAGTTGGGCCGCTTGGTTGTTTAAAAAGAAAAAACTATTCTAACCGTCACCGCCCATATGCAAATTTACGATACTCTTAGCGGAAAAAAGAAAGAGCTTAAAAAGCCCCTCTTTAAATCGATAAAGATGTTCGTTTGTGGACCAACGGTTTACGACACTCCCCACATTGGCAACGCCCGCACTTTCGTCACTTTCGACATTTTGGTCCGCTATCTTCGCTCTAGAAAATTCAAAATATTTTATTTGCAAAATATCACCGACCTAGACGATAAGATAATCAATCGCGCCCGCGAAAACGGTATCATTCCGGAGCAATTAGCTAAAAAATACGAAGACGAGTTTCTCCAAACCATGGATCAACTCGGAGTTTGCTCCGTTAATCAATATGCCAAAGCCACCGATTTTATTCCCCAAATAGTTGTTCAAGTAAGAAAACTTATTTCGAAGGGTAAGGCCTACAAGATTGATGGTGACGGTTGGTATTTTGATATATCCACCTTCCCTAACTACGGCAAACTATCTAGGCGCACAGTGGAGCAAGCCGAAGATGGAGTCTCCCGTATCGACGAGAGCGACAAAAAAAGAAATCGTGGCGATTTTTGTCTCTGGAAGTTCTCCAGGGCGCTGAGCGACGCCGAAGTAAAGGAGGGTGAACCAGTCTTTGCCGCCAGCATTGGCGCAGGACGTCCCGGTTGGCACATCGAAGATACCGCCATCACCGAATCTTTCCTTGGCCCCCGTTATTACATCCATGGTGGTGCCCAAGATCTTAAGTTTCCCCACCACGAAGCCGAAATTGCTCAGCAAGAGTCTATTAGTGGCAAACATCCGTTGGCTAAAATTTGGATGCACGTTGGGTTTCTCAAGCTCAGCGGCAAAAAGATGTCAAAATCCGAAGGAAACTTTTTAACCATTACCCAGCTTCTAGAAAAACACTCTCCTAATACTTTCCGCCTTTTAGTTTTTTCTCATCACTATCGTTCCCCTATTGACTACACCCCCTCGCTAATAAAGGAAAATGAAAAAAACTTGCTGACCATAATCGGTTTTGTCAAAAAGCTCGAACTCATCACCTCAAAAAAAGGAGTTGATTTTAATGTCCGGCCCTACATCGAAGCTTTCCACCACTCAATGCAAGATGACTTTAATACTCCCAAGGCCCTAGCGGTTGTCTTTGAGTTGATGAATAAAGTCAACAAAGTTTGGACTCAGCTAAACCACGTTAGCGCCATGTCCATCCGCCACACCATTATCGACCTATTCTGCTCTATCGGCATCGTCCAACTACTCCCCGAAATCCCCGAATCCGTGCAGAAACTCTTTGAGGAAAGAGAGTTATCCAGAGATTCTAAACAGTTTGATCAGGCCGACACATTGCGAAAAAAAATAGAATCGTTAGGATACTTGATAGAAGACACGCCAAAAGGATCGCTCCTTCTACCCAAACAAGAGAATCTTTAGCTCCATCAAGTCACCCTCGGCATTAATTAGCGGGCTATGGCTTGCCCGCTTTTAAAATTAATCCCGAATCGCAATCTTCGAACATTGTAGTTTTAAAAAAATATTTAGAATTTAGAATTTAATTTTCCCGTGACTAAACTCCCTCCTCAAAACATCGAAGCCGAAGAGTCAGTACTTGGAGCTTTAATGATCGACAAAAACGCCATCACTCGCGTTGCGGATGTTTTGAGTCGAGAAGACTTTTATAAACCCGCCAACGCCGAGATATTTCGCGCCATATTAAAACTTTATGAAAAGAGCCAACCAATCGACATCCTTACTCTCACTACTGAGCTAAAGGAATCCGACAAGCTCAAATCTATTGGTGGATCAAGTTATTTAACCAAGCTCATCGATTCCGTCCCCTCGGCAACCAATGTTGAGCACTACGCCAAGATTGTTAAAGAAAAGAAAATCCTTCGAGACCTCATTCAGACCTCCGCCGAGATAAGCGAAAATGCTTTTGATGCCACTGACGACATAGACCAAGTTCTCGACAACATCGAGCAAAAGATCTTTTCAATTTCTCAAAAATCTGTTTCACAACATTTCACCAGCCTGAAAGATGAACTAAAAACTGCCTATGAAAGAATCGAAAAGATTCACAGTGGCGATGGCCAAACTCGTGGTGTTCCCAGTGGTTTCAATGGAATCGACAACCTCCTCTCCGGATTTCAAAAGTCTGACCTAATCCTTGTTGGTGCTCGCCCATCTCTTGGAAAAACTTCTTTAGTTTTAGATATGCTTCGTTACGCCGCTGTTCATCAAAATGTGCCGGTTGGCTTTTTTTCAATCGAAATGAGTCGTGAGCAAGTTGTTGATCGTCTCATTGCCGCCGAAGCTGGCGTCCCTCTATGGAAACTGCGAACTGGTCGGCTAAGAGATGACCAAGACTTTCACCTCATCCAAAACGCCCTAGATACGCTCTCTAAGGCCCCCATCTTCATCGATGACACTCCTAGTCCTAATATCCTCCAGATGCGCTCTATGGCTCGTCGTTTGCAAGCCGAGCACGGTCTAGGCCTTATCGCTATCGACTATCTTCAACTTATCCAGCCTCGCACCAATTCTGACAACGTTGTCCAACAAGTTACCGAAATATCTCGAGGCCTTAAAGCCATCGCTCGTGAACTAAACACCCCCATTATTGCCCTTTCCCAGCTCTCCCGATCCTCCGATCAACGGGAGGTAAAAATTCCTCGGCTATCCGACTTACGCGACTCTGGTTCTTTGGAGCAGGATGCTGACGTTGTTATGTTTATTTATCGAAAAGATCGTGACAAAGCTAGCATTGATCCGGAAGAAGAAAACACCGCCGAAATCATTGTCGCCAAACACCGTAACGGTCCACTTGGTACAATAAAATTAAAGTGGGACAAAGAGACGGTCAGTTTCAAAAACATCGACACCCATCACGAAATGCCTAGCTTGTAGCCTGTGGCTACAAGCGGAATTACGAAGTAAGAATTATGAAGCATGCTTCAAGTCACAGTTTATATTCTTCGTTCGCAAAATATTCATTATTCCTGATTCATAATTCTTAATTCATCTTCACTATGTTACCCGAATCAATCAAACAATTAGCCGCCCGCCTCTCCAACCTTCCCGGTATTGGGCCACGGCAAGCAATTCGCATTGCTATCTATATCAGCCAAAAAGAATCTAGCTTTATCGACGACCTCGCTGGCTCACTTCAGGAAATCAGCAATCTAAAAAATTGCTCTGATTGCTTTCTCCCTCACGCCAATCAATCTAGCCGTTGCCGGATTTGCTCTGATCCAAAACGCACAACTGATTTAATCGCGATTGTCGAAAAAATCACCGATCTTCTCTCCATCGAACAAAGCCAGGCTTATTCAGGAAGATATTTAGTATTGGGTGATCTTAAAAAAGACGGTGAACTCACCCCCGAACAAGAAAAAAGAATTGGGCAATTAATTACCCAATTAACTTCTTTGCCCAACTCTCAAGCCGAAGAGATAATTATTGCTCTTAGCCCAACCAACCACACCCAAATTAGCGCCGACAAGCTAGAGCAAAGACTCAGGGGCAAGGCAAAAAAAATAACTCGCCTCGGCCGCGGCCTACCCACCGGAGCCGACATCGAGTTTAGCGACGATGAAACGTTAAAGAATTCACTAAAAAATCGGAGCTAAGCTCCGATTCTTAATTCTTAATTCACCAAGTAGAAATAACCGCTATTTAATAGCGGTTATTTCTACTTGAGTGTAGGGTTGTCTGTGCCCTCGTTTAGTACGCTGTCTAGTTTTTGCCTTATATTTAAAAACTATCTTTTTCTCCCCTCTTCCTTGCTCTAATACCTTGCCCTCAACTTTTACTCCACTCACCATCGGGGTGCCAATTTCAACATTATCACCGTCAACCGCCAGTAATACTTTGTCAAAAACCACGCCCTTTCCTTCTTCGGCGTCTAACTTCTCAACTTTGATTTTGTCGCCAGGAGAAACTCGATATTGCTTCCCGCCGGTCTCTATAATTGCAAATGCCATATTTCTATAATTCGAATAAATTGAATGAACCCAATAATAACAACTCCGCAGATAAAATGCAAGACGGGGCGGCTAAAGCCGCCCCGTCTCAGGTTTTACCCTAAACTAATTCATTATTGCCCAAATCCTCTTCGTCCCTCTGCGCGATGCATTCCCCCACCCATCGAAGCACCCATGCCAAATCGTCCCTCTCCCAAGCCTAGATCAATTTCATTTTCTTCCATCCAAGCCCGCATATCGTCGTGATGTGCTTCTATCGCCGCGCGACGCTCTTCTGGGTCTTCTATCTGCATAATTTCGTCCATCTGCACCTTTTGTGCCTCGTGTCTGTCCTCAAGCAATTGCCTCTGCTCTTCGGTTATCAAACCGCCGTCAACCGCTTGGTCTAAACGTTCCTGTTGGCGCTCTTCCATCTGAGCCTGGTGTTTTTCCCGCATTAGCTCAAAGAAATCTTGCAATTGAGACTCATCCAGATCAAATCTATCCGCTAATGAGCGAATTACCTCTTGTGGCCTTTCATCTCTTAAACCTTCTGGTCCTCCAAAAGCTTGAGCGGCGCCAGCCACGGAAGCTAATGCGAGAGCGGAGGTTAAACCTATAACTAAAACTTTATTTTTCATAGTGAAATATTAATTATTTTTTCGGACTTTGAGTGCTAGCTTCTCAATCCGTCCTTAATCATTACTACGCTCCTCGTTGTGAAAGTTTGCACCGCCCCTTGGGCCAAACGGTCGCCTAGAAATAAATTCAGCTTCAAAACCGTCCTCTCCGAGTCGGTCTCCAAACAAAATGACCGCGTCCTCTTCTTCCAGTCCTTCAGTCAAGCTATCCTTCGCCTCTATTTTCCAAATCTTTCCGCCGACAGATTCCAGCTCAAACCCATCTTCGTCAAATTCCAATATTCTCCCCGGTAAAGCTCCCTCTTCTGGGTGATGTAACATTTGCATTCTAGGTGGAGCAAATCGTTGTAAAAAGGGTGGTGCTTGCCTCTCCCAAATCTCTAAACTATCCAAATTGATTTTAAACGCATGGGCCACCGTCCCAAAGATCGCCATTAAAAGAACCACTACGGTTACGATTGCCCAAGCTCGGTAGCGGTAGCCACCCTTAGTCTTTCGAATCGCCAAAAACCCAAATGCACCAACCACCAGCAAGAGAAACAGCCAGAAGTAGGGCGCGCTCAAAAGCATAAATCGTAGCAGCTTGGCTAGGTTCCAAGAGGTTAAGACCCTTGGATCAACATCAAATATCGCCAGCATTGCAATAGAAAAGAAGAGTGCCCCTAACAAGATTAAAATTCCTCCCAATACCCAAAACCCGACTTGCTTAAATCTAACCACCAACTTCGATTGTGGTCGCAGGTGCAAATTTTTAATTTTTTCTAAAACTTTTTTCGCTTGATCCATATTATTATATATTTTCTTCCTCGAATCTGTTCTTTAAAATCTTTCGACCACGATTGATCAAAGCCGCCACCGTTCCTTTAGGTTTTTTTACAATGTCCATAATTTCATCATAGCTCTTATGCTCCAAAAACTTCAAAACCATTACTTCCTGATATTTGGTAGAGAGTTGAGCAATTAGGACTCTTAACTTGGTCACGTCTCGCTTTAAATCACTATCCTTCTCCATGTCTAACGAGGAAGCAAACAATTCTTCGATTTCCTTATCCTCAATTTGGGAGATCGCAAAATGACTTTTGTTTTTTCTAAAAGCATCTATCGTGCTGTTTCGAACAATTTGATACAGCCAAGTAGACAATTTATAGCTTTCATCAAAACTGTTGAGGTTTAGGTAAGCCTTCACAAAGCTATCCTGAAGGACATCTTCAATGTCGGCGTTGCTAGATGAAGAAATTCTGCGCACAAATCTAGCCAACGGACCCCAATATTTCTCCACCACTTTCTCAAATTCATTTGGATCGGCTATCGCTCTCTTTACCAACTCAAGATCATGTATGTTGCTTTCTTCTTTATGCACAATAAAAAAATACCACTCTAAATACTAATACGTTAATGGTCGAGGTTGTTTGCGCCCTTCTAGTTGCAATAAATTTCTATATTCGCCACTTTATCTGCCTCAATCACCACCTCCTTAACTGGACAGGCATCAAAATGCTCCGGATCAGCTTTCACCTTATACGTCCCCGATCCGCCTTCAAAGCTAAAGTATCCGCTAGCGTTGGTATAAACATCATACATCCTTGATGGCTCGTTTGCCCCTGGAGGCACAACCACGCTTACCCTAACCAACCCAGTGTAGCCAGTTACATGCCCGCTGATACTTCCGATTCCTCCTTTTCGATTTACATCAATATCCGTGCCTCCTTGAGTGTTTCCGCTAGACTCGCACTCCCCCTCGCTAACTATCTCAACGTTTGCGCAATTCGCCTGACAACTATTTCCATAGGTTTTTCCATCTGAGCCACAAACAGGCGCATATTGCATTGTGCAAATACAGTCCTCTAACCCACCAGAGGTATTGTCGCCAACCTCACCATTGTTGATAATCACATTTAAACCACCCTCTGGGTCGGGCTGGAGGTGTTGCTGACTATTGAGATTGGTTATGGCATAGACCCCACCGCCAATCACCAAGATAGCCAAAATTGGAAGAAGTATTTTCATATCCTTACTATAGAAGACGCCTCAGCATCTGTCTAATTAAAAAGTTGTAGATATTGGTTACCCCATGTGTCATTGGCACTATAGAAATTCACTGACCGCCATCTCCCGAAAGGGAAATGGCGGTCAGTGCGGTTGCTGTGTAGCGAAGCAAGGGTTTGCCCTTGTCATCGAGCGTACTTCTCACGCTGGTTGCAAACCCACCAGAGGCTATTTTGAATGCCTCCAACTAGCGCCTTGAAGAATCTCATGTGTGTTGTTCTTTGCCCACACATGGAGCAATACATATCCTTCGTTTCTTTCACCTTATTCACTGTAGCCTCCCTTCTGTGTACTACAATACAACGCCATCATGCTTTAGTCAAAAAAATGTGACCCTACGGGGAGTCGAACCCCGATTTCATCCGTGAGAGGGATGCGTCCTAGCCATTAGACGATAGGGCCATTGCTCACCAAAAATACCAAAAATCCCCCCTTTCTTCAATACCTTAACCAAAATTAATTATATAATAAATTATATAATTTATTATATAATTAATTGCTTTCGTCCAATTGACATATCTTAGTCAGAGGTGTACAAATAGTCCCTGAAAGGAGTCGCATGAAGAAGTCTAAGGTCGAGCTAAGAGAGGCTAGCAGAACCTGGTACGCGCGCATTGAGAACCTGGGCAGGGTCTGGGGAGCCGGCCCCACGAAGGATGCCGCCCTCGGAGATCTCGTCTTCTCCCATCCGGAGAAGTTCGGTATCACAAGCATCTCGGTTCAACCGGAACAGAGCAAAGCGTCGGCCTAGCGGCGCTCATCCACTCTCCCCTCGCGAGCACAGCTCGCCGAGGGGATTTAATTTTTTAAGAATTTAATAAATCCACTTCAGCTAGATCACGCAGGGCGACGGCCCGAGTGCCAGGGGAAATTCTTAGTAAAGAATTATTCCCGATAGCTGAAGTGGGTTCTTCTTTCCCCTCTCCACCTCCAGAATTTAATAAATCCACTTCAGCTAGATCACGCAGGGCGACGGCCCGAGTGCCAGGGGAAATTCTTAGTAAAGAATTATTCCCGATAGCTGAAGTGGATTTATTCAATTCTAATCAATAATTCTTCCTTTCGTCGCCGCCTCCGCCACCAACTTCAAATCCATTGCTTTCGACCCCTTGATTAAAACCAAGTCGCCCTTCCGTAAAATCTCCAAAAGTTTTATTTCGGCGTCATGGGCGGCGTCAAAAGAAAAAACATTTCTCTTCAGCATCCCCGTCTTAATTGCGGCATTCGCCATCCTTCTCCCCTGCTCTCCAACGGTAATAAGAATTTTAAATAAATTAGCTGCCTCTTTCCCGACTGCATCGTGCGCCTTATCAGAAAAGTGCCCCAGCTCTAGCATGTCTCCCAAAACTGCGATCTTTCTCTTTGCTCTAATTTCTGCGATTGTCTCAAAGGCCATATTCATCGCAATCGGTGAGGCGTTATAGCTATCGTCCATTATATAGCTCTGATTCATTCCGCTCATCAACTTCATTCTCTGACTGGGTACTGGAAAATGGGTAAATGCATCCGCAATTTGTACCAAATTTAAACCAATGCTAGTTGCCACCATCGCCGCGGCAGCAGCAGCGTAGGCCTGAGATCTCCCCAGCGTTCCATTTATCCTAATTGGCACAAAGTTGTCTCCATGCTCAAGTTTGAAACTAATTCCAATTGGTTTTTTGGGAATCCCTTTGCCGATAGTTTCTAGCCGAGTCTCAAAAGCCGACACCTTCAGATCTGCCTTTTCTCCAAAACCAAAATACATCGTCTCCCCTCGGTTCTTTTCTTTTAGCGCCAACACTCTATCCTCATCACAATTCAATATTGCCACCCCCGAGCTACTTAGCGCTTCAATCAATCTAGACTTTTCCTTTGCTACTTGTTCTGGGCTGTCATAAAACTCTACGTGCACCGGCACGTCGCCGATTGCGGTGAGTACAGTAATGTCTGGTCGCGCAATTGAAATCAAATATTTTAAATCTCCCGGCTTATCCGCTGCATATTCCAAAACTAGAACCTCTGGATAGTGTCCCAAAACTCTATTGGCAATAAATTCTGGAAATATCGTTAAAAAAGCTCCGCGGATCAAAACTCTTGTCCAAAACCCATATCCTCCGACTCTTTGATAGTCGCCAATTATCGTCATTGGAAAACCAAATTCTGTATTAAAATTTCCTCTATTCCGTCGGGTTTTTTTTGAGGATCTCAACACTGTATAGATTGCCTCTTTGGTAGAAGTCTTCCCCACGCTTCCCGTTACCCCAACAATCGTTGGGTCATATTTATCCAATATCTTTCTAGAGAAAATAGCCAGCCACTTTTGCAGCTGGTTTCTCAAGATTTTTTTCGCTTTTATTTTTAGTTCTGCCTTAGTCATCTAGGTTGTCTGGCGGGATTTGGTAGTAGTTTAAAATAAACTCTGCCAATTCTTTAAATGCTGGGACTACCGTTTGCCCCGCCAATGGTGATCCAGCCGGTTTATCTAATTTTATCAAAATCGTAAATTGTGGGTGTGAGGCGGGAGCAAAGCCAACATAGGTATTAATCAATCCCTCGCTAAATTCAAGGTAGCCACCATTCTTTAAGTCAGGGACCTGCGCCGTGCCAGTCTTTCCCGCGACATCATAGTGAGGAATGTCTGCTACGTAGTTAATCTTTACTGCAGAAACCATTATATCCGTAACCTGACGAGCTGTTTCTACATCCACCACGCGCCTTACTCTAGCAGGATTCTTGTTTGCGTCAATGTAGGGGCGCATCAATACTCCATCGTTAGCAATTGCCGAGATTGCAGTGATTAGTCGGATTGGAGTTACAGAAACTCCTTGTCCAAAAGATGCAGTAGCATAGTTAATATCTTGAATGTCTTTTTCTAAAGGCGCCAAACTACCGAGCGCCTCACCAGGAAGATCAATATCCGAAAATTCCTTTAGACCAAAGTCTTTCAAGTATTTATAAAATGTTTCATGCCCAATCCTTTGCTCTGCAAACACCATTGCTGTGTTTACTGAATGCTCAATCCCTTCCGCTATAGTCATATTTCCATAAGCCTTCAAATCCCAGTTCCTTATAGTTTTACCATTTAACACCGCCTCCCCTGTGTCGTAAAAGGAGGTTCGAGGAGTGATCGCGCCACTATCAATTCCAGCCGCGACAGTAATTATTTTAAATATCGATCCCGGCTCATATATTGATTGCACCACTGCGTTCCTAAAATTAGAAACATCACCAACTTCGGAATAGTTGTTTGGATCAAAATTTGGCGCATTCACCATTGCTAAGATTTCTCCAGTTTGTGGATTTTGCACAATCACCGATCCACCCTCAGCCGAATACCTCTCCATTAAATTCCTCAAGATCTCTTCCGCCTGTCCTTGGATGTTGGTATCAATGGTGAGATTGATGTCCTCCCCCGGAATCGAATCGGTCAAAGATCCAAATCTAAATCGGCGGGCTTCACCCACCAGAGACTCATTGTGGTAGGCCTCTACTCCATAAAGCCCGGTGGGTAAATCATTATTTTCGCTCAACCCAACAAATCCTAATACTTGAGCTCCCTGCTCTCCAAGCGGATAATAACGATGTTTTTCTGCATCAACATAAATCCCCTCTATTCCAAGCCTCCCTACCCTGGCCGCCAACTCCTCATCGGCCTTATCAACCAACAACTCATATTCCCGATTTTCCTTTCCTAGTTTTTCCTCAATTTCCCCCACCTCTAAGCCAGTTATCTCTGAAAGGAGTCGAGCCGTTTCTTCAATATCTACTCCTTTATTTTTTATTTCTTTTGGTACTGCAAAGATCTTTGGAAACTCCTTCGTAATCGCCGCTGGCACTTTTGCTCCGTACTTATCCGTAAAATAAATGTTTCCCCTCTTCGCTTCAAATGTTTGCGCTGCTTCGTTTTGCGCATTCGCTCTGGAAACATAATAATCTCCATTACCAATTTGGAGATTGTAGACCGTAAAAGAAATTAAGATAAAACCCAGAGCAGCGATGCCGTTTAAAAATAAAAGGCGCCCTTTCATATTAGTTTCGCGCGCTAACTTGTAAGCCGCCTACTTTTAAATAGTCTGGATTTTGCTCCTTAACCAAATTTAAACTCTGAGCCAGTTGATCTAAGCTAGAAAAGTCTAATAGATTATAAAAATCACTCTTTAAGTCTGCATTCTTTAGTTCTGCCCAAGTCAATAACTCGCTATTCTCTTGATTAGCGTTCCTGAGCTGAACCACCCCATTATATAAAAACACTCCGGAAAAAACGGTAATCACTGCAACAACACCCGAAACCACCAAAGCCACTTTCGAAATCATCTCCCATTTTTGTTGTCGCCTTTTGTTAAACATCTATATTTTTTGAATTACTCTAAGCTTTGCACTTCGGCTTCTAGGATTTTCGCTTTCCTCCTGCAGGGTTGGCTGAATAAATTCCTCTTGCACCCATTCAAAATTCTTACTTTTCACCATCTGCTTCATCCATTGCTTCACCATTCGATCCTCTAGTGAATGAAAGCTCATGATTCCGACTCGGCCCTTTTCAGAAAGAAGCTCCTCTACTGTTTCTAAAAATTTCTCCAGATGTCCCAACTCATCATTAGCCATTATCCTAAGGGCCATAAAGGTTCGCGTTGCCGGGTGAATCCTCCCTCTCTCATATCCACTACCAAACAGATTTTTTATGAGCTGAGCCAACTCACTCGCAGTTTGGATTGGCAGATTGGCCTTAATCTCTCGGGCAATTCGTTTTGCGTACTTTTCCTGCCCAAACGTTTTCAATGCGTTTACCAGCTCTTTCTCGCTCAATTTTCTTATCAACTCAGAGACTGGCACGCCACTGTCATCGTAAGTCATCGATAGCTCTCCTAAAGAGTTAAAGCCAAACCCTCTCTCTAGGTCTTCTATCTGATCGGAGGACATCCCCAAGTCGAGCAAAATTCCATCAACTTTCGGCAGTGAATTTTGTTTTAATATTTCCGGTAAATCTGAATAATTTCCGGCGACGACAAGCGTCTTTTTGAGATTGGCGGGTTGATCTTCTAGGATTTGCTCTAGCCGAGCCACTGCCTTTAAATCTCGATCAACCGCCAGAACCATTCCCCCAGGTTCTAACCTCTTGATGATCTCTTGTAGGTGACCACCGCCACCCGCAGTACCATCAACAAAGAACTCGCCCGGCTTGGGAGCCAATGTCTCCAATACTTCCTGTAAAAGAACAGGCACATGTTTGGCTAATTTTGTTTTTGATTGCTCCATTGGGTAATCAGTTAAACCTAATTAGCCAACCAAACAATCAAACTAAATACCTAGATCGGAAAGCTTTTCCGCGATCTCGTCAGATTCTTCCTCAGTTTTCTGCTTATAACTCTCCCAACGCTCCTCATTCCAAATTTCGATTCGGTTATAGACTCCTGCCACTACTGCTGATTTTTCTAAGCCAGCATACTTACGCAAATAATCCGGAATCAAAACTCGACCTTGAGAATCAATTTCCACATCTACCGCTCCAGCAAACATTAATCGACTAAAGGAGCGCGAGTTGGCCTGCGTCATTGGTAAGGATTTTATTTTCTCTGCTAGTTCTTCCCATTCCCCAGCAGAAAAAACAAAAAGACAGTGATCCAACCCTCGAGTGACCACCGCCCTGTTATTCAAAGAGTGTCTAAATTTAGATGGAATTGCCATCCTCCCCTTTTCGTCTAAGTTGTGTTTGTATTCACCGATAAACATAGGCTATCCCCAGATGGGGGTAATTAAGGAAAAGATGTAATGAATGATTTCTAATGTCATATTTAACAATTCGGTTGTCACTTGATCAAGCAATGCTTGGGCGTCCAGTTACTTCCCCCATTCAGCGAACGAGGAACCCTAGACTATATTTTCCTATTTATCGCTAGCAAACATCGAAGAGCGACGGCTCGAGATCTTAGAGGCAATTTTCAGCAGAAAATTAGTTTCGGTGCTAGCGATAATTAGGAAAATAGGCATATTCTGAGTGAGTTATCCCCAGATTCGAGGGTTATCCCCATAGTTATCCACAATTCCCCACGTCGTTCCTCAATATTACTCCCTCTTCCCCACTTCGGTCAAATTCCCCTATGTGGAAAACATTTTGGGCAATAAAAAAACCGCCCTAAGTGCGGTAGATTTGCGGGGCGCCCAATGGGCGCCCCGCCTACTAGCCAACCGGTCGCTGCTTCGCATGTCTCCAAATATGCTCAATAGAATTGCACATAGAGCATCTACCTCGCGTTCTGCTGTCGTAGTTGAGCTTCTTCTTGCAACCACAGATACATTGGCAATGCGTGGGCAGCTCTTCCTCCTTTTTCTTCTTCCTCCTCGTTCGTTTCTCCAAGTGGCTTCTTTCAACCCTGGAGACGCCGCCGTACAGCGACCCCTTCCTTATTTGACCCGACACTTTTTCCTCCCTTCAGAAAACAAGCCCAAGTTACCAACACAGCTGCTAATTGTCAAACAAAAAAGACCCGCGTTTGCGGGCCCCTCTTGTTTAAGTATCGAACTATTTCAATTCGACAGTTGCACCGGAAGCTTCAAGTTTCTGCTTCAATTCATCAGCGTCTGCTTTTGAAAGGCCTTTCTTTATTTCGCTTGGTGCGCTATCAACCATATCCTTAGCTTCTTTCAACCCAAGACCAGTGGCTTCTCGAACTGCTTTGATCGCTTGGATCTTTTGCCCTCCAGCGGCGGTCAAAACAACAGTGAACTCACTTTGCTCTTCTCCACCAGCTTCACCACCTGCGGCTGGACCGGCGGCGGCAACTGCTGCAGAAATTCCAAACTTCTCTTCCATCGCCTTAACTAAGTTTGCCATTTCTACTACGGTCAGCTTTCCAACCTCCTCAATTATCTTATTGAGCTTTGGATCAACCTCGGTCTTTACTTCAGTCTCTGGCTGAACATCGTCTTTTTTTGTTTCTTCTGCCATATTTTTATAAATTTATTTATTACTTCTTATTTCTGTATTTTATTTGGAGCCTTCCTCCTCGGTTTTGTTTTCCTCCTCGGGCTTTTCTTCCGTTGGAGCTTCCTCCGACTTAACTTCGGAGTCCGACTCGACCTTTTCTTCTGTCTTGACAACCTCTTCAGCTACTGGGGTTTCTTCTTTCGTTTTCTCTATCGCGGGAGCCTCTTCTTTTTTTGACTCCTCCTTAACTTCTTCTACTGGCCCCTGCTCTGAAAGCTGCTTAACGATAGACATAAACGCTCGAACTGGGCTACTAAATCCTCCCATAACCATCGCTAGCAACACGTCTCGGCTTGGCAAGCTTGCAATCATTACAAATTCTTCCTTTCCAACCATATCTCCCCTCTCCCCGTCGTAGGCATCTAACACCTCAAAGTGAGAAGTTTCTGCGTCTTTAAATTTCTTAGAAAACTTATATAGTGGGCTAGCGATTTCAGACAACTCTTTTTCAGAAAAAATTGTCCCCAATAGTCGCTCTTCTTGTGTTGGGTCAAATTTTATCCCCGCCTCGTCAAGCGCCAATTTCAATAAACGCTTTTTCAAAACCTTCATCTGCGCTCCTTGAGCCCTAAGCTCTCTCTTCAATAATTTAAGGTCAGTATCGCTAATTCCCGAAAAGTCGGCAAAAACAATCGCCTTTGCACCCTTAATTGAATCTGTCGCGAGTTGCAGCTGAATTTTCTTTTGTTCTTTTGTAAGCATGATTTTTTCTTATGTTTAAAATAAAACAGCCCGCAAGGGCCGCTTAAATATTTCTATAAGCTACAAGCTAAAAGCTAAAAGCTTTTGCATTGCCCTCGAGAGGTCCTATACATTTCTGTTGCCTCTTGTCTTTGGACTATTCAATTGTTCACCCAGAATAGCGAACTGCCCCAAAAGTGTCAAGGGCTCGGATCGAAGATCGATCCGAGCCCCTCCCTTCGTTGGCGCCCCTAGGACGCCAACGCGAACCTCTCCTTCGCTGCCTCGACCGCCTCTTCGAGGCTAGAGAACTGGCCGTTGCGGCAGGCGCAGCGGGCCCAAGCACAGAGCTTGTGCAGCATCTGGCCTTCCTGAACTTCCTCCTCAGCCTTGATCAGGGCCTCCAGAGGGTCGCCGTTCGCGTCGGTGATTCCGCTCGGCGGAATCCACCGCTTCTGCAGATCGCTCCGCAGGGGCTGCCACTCCTCCTCGTCCACCATCACCATGATCCGCTTCGGACAGCCATCCATCGGATGCACCATCCTCGGCTCACCTTCCGGCCGATAGACTATGGCCGATATCACTTCGTGCCGTCCATTCTTCATCTTCCCTCCCAAGGGAACGTTATGAGCTCAGCGTATTGCCGAACTCTCTAAATATAGTATACCACACTTTGTCCCACTTGACAATACCCTGTACTGGTCCATAACATATGATACACACAGCACCTTGAAAATATGAAAGGAAAATATAAGGGTTGTCGTATGACGATATACGGCACAATACTGCCCGGCGCCGGAGATATTGCCCGCTCCTCGGCC
>Ga0210057_1000662_pt1 | contig 56194 bp, 49 predicted proteins | sample CryGeyCG2114_010_2_FD_183968 | JGI IMG/M metagenome (GOLD analysis project Ga0210057, IMG submission 183968) | Groundwater microbial communities from aquifer - Crystal Geyser CG10_big_fil_rev_8/21/14_0.10 (SPAdes) (version 2) | ecosystem: Environmental > Aquatic > Deep subsurface > Groundwater ...
TTCTTTACCGAGTGCGAAGTGCAATGAGGACATATTTTTCATAGTGTGTTACGAAAAATCACAGCATATCTCAGCTCTACCAAGCGCAAAAGTCCTTATTTCAGCCTGCAAAAATGTCCACATGCCCTTTTTGGAGCAAAACAAATTCGAGACACGGACTTTGTGCACACACTAATAGTCGCTCCACTCATACCTGTTCTCTTCCCGGTATCCGTCACTCCCCCGGTAGGAATCGTAGTGGTTATAGGAGCTCTGGTACTCCTCCTTGTTCCGTGTATTCCACATAAAGGGGCGGCTGCGGTGTGCGGGACCTTTTGTGAGTGGAACCCGGCGGTACTCCGCCTGCGGTTTGTAGCGCACGTCGCTCCTCTTGTAGTAGAAAGGACAGTAATCCTGCCAATATCCGCCACCGTACAGCTCATCGTAGGTGCAATCATCGTACACATAACACTTGGGCACATGGTAGTCCGGCCGAAAGCCACAATGTCTCCTACCCTTAAAAACAGTCCATGCATCCTGTGTGTTCCGGACAGGCGCTGCAGCACGATACGACCGATTTTGCAAAGCATAGGGGCTGGATTGCCCCGTATTGTCGTACACTTGTACATAGGGATCCTGATGGGAAAGATACCCCAGTCCCGGTACGTACGAAGGAGCAGAGGAAAAAGCCAATACCTCTACAGGAATCCAAAGAAGGAACAGAGTAACTACAGAAAGGGCAAAACGAAACATAGGAGAGGAAGTATACATGTATAGCGAAACAAAGAAACTAGCTTGGTTATTTGTTGGGCGTTACTGGTTACTGGTTACTGGTTTCTTGTTTTTGGTAACGAGTAACCAGCAACAAGTAACCAGTAATAAAAAAGTGCATCCAGACATACCCACTCCACCCCTGTAAAGATAAAAAGAGCAAAGAGACCTTGAAGGGGAAAGGTGTACGGGTGTACACTACATCCCATGACCACCAGAGATGCTCAAGAACGGCTTACACAAGAGGAAAAGGAGATAGTTGTAGACTGGTCGCAGGCACTTGCAAAGCAGCCTGATGCCGACATCGAACGTATGATCGCATGGATTCGTACTTACCCCAATACACGAAACATTCACGTATTCTTAGGTGCACGTAAGCACAAGCCAGCAGGCCGAAGACTGCAGAACAGTTTGCAGGCACTGGGGTGCAGCGTGACGAATAGGGCAATCATTTACAATGAACAATCAACTTTTGGATTAGAGGTTGGTCACTTCTGCCCTGGATCTTTCTCCCAACAGTACACAGGAGCATAAAACAAAGAAAAAGATTCACCTTCCAACGTCGACTCTTAACTGTTTCCCTGCTTATCCTTCAATTCCTGCAGCGCCTTGCTGAGAGGTGGCACTCCCCCACTCTTTTCCAACTTCGCTTCCAGATCTTTCATTGCCTTGGTTTCTTCATTGGTAAACTCCTCTCCCATAATTGCACGCTTGCGCAGAGCGTTGTAGTCATTGGTCCACATTTCCCGGTCTCTCCAGGCACAATATTCTTCCAGCTTCATACCTTTCTTTCTGGCCTTTTTCATCTCTTCCTCTTCTTTTTCTTTTGCCTTTGAAACAGACACAGACTGTGTACGTGCTTCGGAAGCAGAAGCAGCCCATTTGGATATCTTTTCCTCCACTACAGCGCGTTTTTCACTGTAGCGCTCACGGGAAAGCTTGCGCTGGAGCACAATGCGTTCTTCATCCTGTTCAAACTCCGGTGGAGGCAGTGTTTGTACAGAGAAGGGTTTGCTGGGCATACCTTCTATCATCAGACGACCGTAGGCGTGGTATTTGGGAAGGCTGAGGATGTCCTTAGGTAATACAAGCTCTTCAAACTGAAGACTGAATATTTCTGCATCATCGGAACCCACCTGAAATGTCATCAGTGTACCAACGTTTCCAAATACAGCATCCCGCAGGGAAGTATTGCGTTCTCCTATAAGGAGCTGCCCAACATACTGGTTGGCCATGGTCAGGCTTAGGCGATACTTCCGTGCCTCGGAAAGGATGGTTGCAAACGATTCCGTGGCAAAGTTCTGGAACTCATCCACATAAAGGTAGAAGTCCCGGCGATCTTTTTCGGGAATGTCTGCACGGCTCATTGCATCTATCTGAAACTTGGTAACAAGCATAGAGCCAAGGAAAGCAGAAGTGTCTTCTCCCAGTTTTCCTTTGCTGAGGTTTACCAGAACAATCTTACCGCTATCCATAGCATGACGAATATCCAGAGTACTCTTCACCTGCCCGACAATATTGCGGATAAGAGGAGTGGAAAGAAGCTGCCCCACTTTATTCTGAATGGCGGCCAGAGCTTCTGTGCGGTACTTCTCGCTCCAGGACTCGTATTCATCCACCCAAAAGCTTTTTAAAACCGGATCGGTAATACGGGAAATAATCTTCTTGCGGTAGGTGTTATCGGCATACATACGCATAATACCGAGCATAGATGTTGCTTCATTTTCCAGCAGTGCAAGGAGCGTATTACGCAAAATATGTTCCATACGACCGCTCCAGACATCCGGCCAGATCTTGGTAAACACACTCATGATGCCGGAAGCCACCAGGGTACGCTGGTCTTTATCCTTGCAATCTAAAATGTTAAAGGAGATGGGGTACTCCTTATCTGCCGGATCGAAGAGAATCACATCATTGGTGCGGCTCTTCGGTACAAAGCGCATGATGGCCTCTATAAGATCTCCATGCGGATCGATAACACCTACTCCTCTGCCCGCATGAATATCACTGAACACCATGTTTTCCAGCAACGTCGATTTTCCCATACCTGTTTTTCCTATGCAGTAAATGTGACGCCGGCGGTCATCATCATAGATACCAAACCGTGTGCGATGCCCCCGAAAAACAGCTTCTCCCAAAACCGTCATCTTCTTTTCCGCCTCTGCGTCTGTAGCGAGAGGAAGATTGATAGGAGGCTCCAGCTTACGGCTGAGCACCCAGTCCAGATTGGGCGTCTGCACTAAAATAGTAGGAAGATGCCAGAGTGTGGCAATTTCCTCTACGGAGAGAATGTAGGGGGTCACTGTAAATGCATGATCCACTTTTTGTACTTCCCGCACCTTCCCTGCACCAAATGCATTGCATTGTGGCAGGGAAAACTGCTGAAAACTGCCTGCAATTTCTCCCAGTTTCTGGCGGGCTGCTGCCTGCTGTCCCTTGGGACAAATAACCGTGACACGGACATTGCACAAAAAGAGAAGCCTGTTCACTTTATCCAGTGCGGCAGCAACGGGATCTTCTCTGTCGTGTGAGCGGGAACTCGCATTGCGGATTTCCTCTTCGTCGGGATCCGACGAGTAGGACACTTCACCCGTAGTAAGAGAAGGAGCACCCTTCATAAGCTTACTAAAACCAGGCCAGGCACGAAATCCTCCCATCATCATAGATACGGGCATGTACAGGTATTTCTTCCAGCCGCGTGCGAGGTGCATGCGAGTAAAGAAGCGCTGATACTGCGGTGAAACCGAGGCAATGCCCTTGGAAAGCAAAGGAAGAAATCGGATTGTACGTCGGCGAAAGCCTCCACCAATCGGCTTCATAATAATCTGTACATGCCCCCTCATACCGGGAATTTTAAACCGGGAGAGAGTGGAGGTGATACCTGCAAGAGGATCCACGTTTACCCGGGTAAGAATGTCATCGAACTGAGGATGACGCTTGACGGGGAACACTTCGGGATCCGTAAGGAGAAGATCCAGTGAAACAGCCTCCTCATTCTCTTTGAGAAAAAGAGGGTCGTTCGGAACGTACTCAATGTCCACATCGGGATACTGCGCATAGAGCTGGCTCTCTGCCAATTGTGCGGCCCCTTCTGTGGCCCGGGCAAAGAGAGAGATTTTTCCGTCTGCATTCCCGACTTCCAGACTCACCTGCTGATCTTTTCCTTTGAGGGAGTGCAGCGCAGCAATAGCCGGTTCCATGTACAGAGGTCCGCGTTCATTTTCCTGACCGGCCCGTATGCGAAGGAGAGAGTATGGCATAGAGGAAATACGGCTTACGATTGGGAACGCAGAAGATCGCCAACCATATCCAGTGCAACAGTATTGTAGGCGTAATCCATACGCAGAGGGCCAAGAATACCTACGGCACCGCGCTGGCCGCGTACACTATAGGCAGTCACCATGATGCTGCAACTCTGAATTTGCGGGAGAATGTGGTCCTCGCCGATGTAGTACCGCACCTGCTCATCCACATCCACATGCTCCAAAACCGTATGGAGATGCTCTTCCAGCACTTCTGCCACTCCGCTGGCCAGTACAGGATTCTCCAGAAATTCCGGCTGTTTCAGTGCATTGGCTAATCCTAAGTAGTACACCTGCTGCTTGTGAGGAACGGAGGCAAACGCCACATTGGGAATCATGTGTGCCAGCAGTGCCACTGCTTCATACGCACGTTCCTGATCCTTCCGCTGCAGATACAGCTCTTTGAGTGAGTGAAACTGCTTACGAACAAGTTTTTCTCGCTGATTTGGCTCCATGAACTCCTGCACGTAGGACCTGTATCCCTTAACCGTAGGTATACGGCCCGAAGAAACGTGTGGTTGCTCTAAAAATCCCGCATCTTCCAGTTCCATCATCTCACTGCGAATTGTGGCAGAACTGCACGTGAAATACCCTGTTTCAAGAAGTTTCTTAGACCCGACAGGCACTGCCGTATGGATGAACTGATCGATAATGGCAGCAAGGAGCTTGCTCTGTCGCTCATTCATGGTGCTATTTTAGCATTCTACGGCTCTGAGTGCTACTTTTTGGACCATAAGAAAGGCTAAGGTTAAGGCTAAGGTTAAGGTTAAGGAGTATTCTTTTAGCCTTAGCCTTAACCTTAGCCTTATCTAGTCTTTCTTCGATGCCGCCATCCTCTTCCTAAAGCGCTCTATGCGACCACCCTTGGCTTCCTTCTGTTGCTTGCCGGTATAGACCGGATGGCAGAGACGGCAGCTTTCAACGGTAATTTCCTGTATGGTGCTGGGAATAGGAAACACCGCACCGCACGAGCCGCACGTCGCTTTTGATTCTCCATTCATGTCTGGGTGAATTCCTGATTTCATAGCCAGCAAATTGTACTGTCGGGAGGAAGGATTGCAAGGATTTTTCAGAGATTAGCTTTTCTAGCTTCACTAGCTGGATTAGCTTTACTAGCTTCATTAGCTTTCCTGGTTCCCTCTTTTTTGTTTGCTTAAAACCTTCTGTTCTTCCTTGCGGAAAAAATACAAACTAGAGAAGGAATAATAAGAGAAAACATGAGCTAACGAAGCTAATCCAGCTAGTGAAGCTAGTGCTGCTCGTAAAGCTATTTCTTCTTCTTTCCCGCAACCTTCTTCTTTGCAGTCTTGCCGTGAGGCGAGCGTGAGCTCTGCTTCTGCGGCTTTTTAGCAACCACCTTTTTCTTGGCCGGAGCTTTCGTAGCAGCGGACTTTTTCTTTGAAACTGCCTTCTTTACGGGTGACTTGCTCAGGGTAGATACCTTCTTTGGAACCACTTTCTTTGCAGAAGAAACTGAACCCGAACCGCTACTTCCTGGTGCAGAAGTTACCTTTGCACCGACCGCAGCAAGAATCTTCTTCTGGCCGGTGGTTGCGGCACGCTTTACCCGACGCTCTTCCTTCTTGATCACTTCTACCTCCACCTCTCGCATTTCCACCGCGGCTTCCATCACAGCCTCTTCACCCTCTTTATCTTCCATAACTACGCTCATGGTCGCCACTTTATCCCGTGAGTTGAGTCTCATGATAATGACACCCTGTGTGGCACGACCAAGGGACGGAATATCGCTCAGTCGCATGCGAATGGTCTGACCTTGCTTGCTAATACAGAGCAAATCACCGTCTTCCCCCTCACCCAACGTACACCCACCGATGATGTTTCCCGTTTTTGCAGTAAGTTGTGCAGCTTTTACACCGGAACCACCACGCCCCTGTAAACGATACTGGGCAACCGGGGTCATTTTGCCGAGACCGTTTTCCATCACCACAAGAATTTTACTCTTTGCAGGATCACTCACTGCTGCTGCCTCTACTACAAAGTCACCGTCACCGAGTTTAATACCGCGCACCCCGGCCGCACTGCGCCCCATAGCACGCACATCTTCTTCCTGAAAATGAATAGCTTTTCCTTTGTGCGAAAGAAGCATAATGGTGTTTGCTCCGGTGGTTCCAAGTACCCAACGAAGTTCATCACCGGGAGGCATCTTTTGGGCTATAAGACCGCTGCGACGAATGTTTTCAAACTGTTCCAGCTCCGTACGCTTCACAGTTCCCTTACTGGTTACCATAAAGAGGAACTTCTTTCCTTCCAGATCTGCTTTGAGAATAGAGGTAATACACTCTTCCGGCTGGAGCTGTAGAAGGTTAACAATTGCCTGCCCCTTTGCCACGCGGCTCCCCTGAGGCAGCTCGTAAGCAGGGAGACGGAACACACGACCGGTGTTGGTGAAGAAGAGCAAGTCATCGTGATTCATCACATGCAACAGGGTATGAATTTCATCGTCTTCCTTGGTCGTCATACCTTTTACACCTTTTCCTCCTCTGTTTTGTGCACGGAATTGCATGGGACTTAAGCGCTTTACGTATCCGCCCGTAGTGAGAGCCACAATCATGGGAGCATTCGGGATGGTATCTTTTGCACTGAACTGGCCGACAGGATGCCTGACCACCGTTGTTCTGCGCTCATCTCCGTACGATTCTTTCATCTCAACCAATTCACTTTTGAGTATGGCATCTATGCGCTTCTTGTCCTTTAAAATAGCCTCACATTCCGCAATAAACTTGAGTTTCTCCGCGAGCTCCTCTTCTATTTTCTTGCGTTCAAGACCTGCCAGAGTCTGCAGTCGCATTTGAAGAATGGCATCTGCCTGGATTTCGGTGAGCTTAAAGGATTTGACCAAATTTTCCTTTGCAATTTCCTTGGTCTGACTCTTCTTGATGGTCGCAATGACTTTGTCGATATTATCGAGCGCCTTCTTGAGGCCTTCCAGAATGTGGGCACGTTCCTTGGCACGATCCCGTTCGTAGGTCACGCGACGTGTAATAACCACACGGCGATGGTTGATGAAGATCACCAGCAATTCCTTCAGGTTCATAAGACGTGGTTGATTATCTGCCTCGAGCGCAATGGTGTTGTACCCGAAACTGCTCTGGAGTTCTGTGTGCTTAAAGAGAAGGTTAAGAACCTTCTGGGGATAGGCATCCTTTTTGAGTTCAATGATCACGCGAATGCCTTCACGATCAGACTCGTCACGGATATCGGAAATACCCTGAATGACCTTGTCGTTCACCAGCTTCGCCATTTTTTCTATCATGGTTGCTTTGTTCACCTGGAAAGGAATCTCGGAAATGCGAATGCGGTACCGGCCGTTTTTCATATCCTCTATTTCGGCCTTACCCCGCACAATGACCGAACCTCTTCCGGTAAGATACGCCTGCTTAATAGCTTCGATGTCATAGACAATGCCGCCTGTGGGGAAGTCGGGACCCTGCACAAACTGCAGCAGATCTTCCACAGTCGCTTCCGGGGCATCTACCAGATGCATGGTTGCATCCACGATCTCATTGAGGTTGTGTGGCGGGATGTTGGTAGCCATTCCCACTGCAATACCAACCGTACCGTTCAGAAGAAGATTCGGCACCTTGGCAGGGAGCACCGAAGGCTCCTTACGGGAAGAGTCGTAGTTGGGCTGGTAGTCCACTGTATCTTTCTCGAGATCTCTGAGCATCTCCTCAGTCAGTTTGCTCATTTTGGCTTCGGTGTATCGCATGGCAGCAGGACTGTCTCCATCTATGGATCCAAAGTTTCCCTGACCAATAACAAGTGGATAGCGCATGGAGAAATCCTGTGCCAGACGTGCAAGAGAGGGATACACAATGGCTTCTCCATGAGGATGGTAGTTTCCGCTTACGTCTCCGCAGATTTTTGCACACTTGCGGAAGCGCCCTCCCGGACGAAGATTTAAATCGTTGAGCGTTACAAGAATGCGACGAATAACAGGCTTAAGACCATCCCGGGCATCGGGCAGAGCACGGGCCATAATCACACTCATGGCATAGCTCAGGTAGCTTTCCTCCATTTCGGAAACGATGGGACGTGGCTCTATTTTCCCGATGGTCGAGAGCGTTTCTCCGCCAGATGTAAGCGGCGGCTGCGTAGTGCCGGTGTCGTTTTCTTCGGAATTGGGCATGGTTTGTAAACGGTATCTTATAGGTCTTTTGGGGAGGAAGGCAACTCACATCCGTGAGAAGTCGCTGCTTCCTAATAAAGGGTAGATTTGAATAAGTCGCGAGTCTCTAGTCCCTATTCCCTTGCCACTTGGTTCCCTGACTCGTGACTGGCGACCCCCGGAAACAAGTACTATTATCGCACTGCACATGCTTTCCATCGTTTCGACCCCCATCGGAAACCTGGGAGATATCACCCGCCGTGCGCTTGAAACGCTCGAGCGCTGCGATGCCATCGTGTGTGAAGATACGAGAATCACGGGCAGCCTCCTTGCCAAACTGGAACTGCCCAAAAAAGAACTCATCAGCCTTCATGGCTACAGTAAGCCGGAAAAAGCAGATGCGCTCGTGGATCGATTGCGTAATGGTGCACGCTTGGTACTCGTGTCGGATGCCGGAACACCGGGGATTTCGGATCCCGGGTATGCGCTGGTCTCCCGGGTACGCACCGCAGGTATTCGGATAGAAGTGATACCCGGACCCTCTGCCTTTCTTGCTGCACTCAGTGCCAGCGGTCTCCCTATCAACCAATTTGTGTACCTGGGATTCCTTCCACAGAAAAAAGGCCGGCAGACTCTCCTTATGTCACTACCGGATGAAGAGCGCACCATCGTGTTCTATGAATCTGTACACCGTATAGAACGGACACTGAGTGATCTTTCTGTCTATCTGAAAGATCAACCCGATCGTCCGGTCGTTCTTGCACGGGAACTCACGAAGATGCATGAAGAGATCATCCAAACCACAGTGAACAATCTTCCGGATGTTGCACAAAATCTGACGAAAAAGGGAGAATTTGTAGTAGTAATAGGATCAGCCAGATAGTGTTTTTTGGGATTCCCGCCTCTTCATAATTCCTCATTCTTTATTCCGCAGAGGTGTATAGTACACACATGCAAGAAATACGCCTGCATACATCTGTGCTTGGCGGCGAAGAAGAGGCGCTTCTGCTGGAAGTGCTGGAGTCTAAAAAATGGTCAGGCAATGGCACCTTTACCGAGCGTTGCGAAATGTGGCTGCAGGAACAGTACGGAGGTCTGCGGGTGCTCCTTACACACTCCTGCACGGCAGCACTGGAAATGAGCGCCATGCTGCTGGGGATCTCTGAGGGGGACGAAGTCATCCTCCCCTCCTTCACACATCCTTCCACTGCCAATGCTTTTCTGCTCAGAGGTGCCAAGCTTGTGTTTGTGGACGTAGAACCAGAGACACTCACCCTCAACTATGCAGAAGTGGAACGCGCAATCACTCCTCGCACAAAAGTCATTATTCCCGTCCATTACGCGGGTATGGCCGGTGATTTGAACGTCCTCCTGAAGTTGGCACAAAAGCACAGTATTGCCGTTGTGGAAGACGCTGCGCAGGCCCTGCACTCTTTCCACAGAGGCAAAGCTCTGGGAACCATAGGAACGTTTGGTTGCCTGAGTTTTCATGACACCAAACACATTGGATGCGGAGAGGGGGGAGCCCTCATCGTGAACGAGCAACAGTATCTGGAGCGTGCGGAAAACATTCGGGAGAAAGGGACAAATCGTTTTGCCTTTCTGCGAGGCGAGGTTTCCAAGTACGAATGGGTGGATGTGGGTTCTTCTTATATTCCATCGGAATTTGTAGCTGCAGTTCTACTTGCACAATTACATGCCACTGAGCGCTTTACGAAGACTTGTCTCAGTTTGTGGGAAACATATACGGAGTACTGCACCCCTCTTGCGGAAGCTGGTCACGTGCAATTACCCGGCATTCCCGGCACCTGCACGCACAATGCTCACCTGTACTACATGCTTTTGGAGAACCCGGAAACACGTGATGCACTCATAGAACATCTGAAGAAAGAAAAAATACAATCGGCATTCCATTTTGTCCCGTTGCACAGTGCACCGATGGGTCAGCTGCTGGGCTACGGGCCAGATGACTTTCCTGTAACGCAGGAAAGTGCCAAAAGGCTGTTACGACTCCCCTGCCACCCCGGGATGACACAGGCAGATGCGAAGCGTGTTGCTGATACTGTCTCTTCCTTTTATGCACAGAAATATGTGACAAAGAAATCCTTTGTTGGCATAGCACCGTAATATCATGCGCATTCTCATACTCACAACCAAAGATAACCTCTACGCAAATTACCTGGTAAGAGAAGTCCTGCAGAACCCGCTCCTACAGGATGATGAAATTCTTGTGGGAGAGGAGAAGTGCCTCATTCCGGGTAAATCATTTGTAGCGGGACTCCGGACCTACCTGAAGGAATCGGGGGTAAAGTATGTGTTTGTGCAGGGATGCATGCAGTACCTCTTTGTGTTCATGCGTTTTGTGCATGGGTTTACACGCAGAAAGAATTCACCCTTTTTTCCTTACCGGAAAACTTCACATGCACATCTGCAATGCAAAGCACTTTCGCATCTCAGAACAAAAAAAACACAGGAGACTATACAATCCTTTCACCCGGATCTGATTCTTTCACTGCTTTCCAAAGAAATAATTCCGCAGGAGGTCATTGCCTGTGCCCCTTTGGGTTGCTGGAATATACACACGGCATTGCTACCGGAGCATAGGGGTATGGCACCCATATTCTGGGCAATGGCTCATGGAGAAAAAGGTGTCGGATGTACCCTGCACAGGGTCGATACAGGTATCGATACCGGAGACATCCTCGTACAGAAATCCTTGCCTACGGCAGGAGTAAACACCGAGTTTGCTTTGACTATGCGTTGTTTAAAGTGTGGTCTGCAACTGCTGGACACAGCACTGGAGCAACTGAAGCGGGGAGACATGCCCACAGCAACACCACAGAGGAAAACCAATGCGTACCATTCCCGGCCCACACGGGAAGCAGTTGCAGAATTCTACAGGCGGGGTTACGTCTGTTTTCGCTGGAAGGAACTTCTTTCGCCACAATGCTAAAAAACTCATCTATGTTCCATAGAACCATACATCAAGATGCACACATCACAAAAGGCCTACTAAAGAGCAAAAATGGAATATGGGTCAAAGAAAAACCAGAAGCAGCAACACAGATTTCATACCCGACAGATGGGAATGCGTACTGTGTCGATGTAGAGGAAAATTCCTTCTGGTTCCGACATCGCCAACATGCTCTCCTCACTCTGCTTCATAGGTACAAACCCCCAGATACATTCTTAGATATTGGAGGAGGAACAGGCGCATTCTGTATGCTGCTGCAGAAACATCAAATTCCCTGCATGCTCCTGGAGCCAGATGCCTGGGGTGCCTCCTGTGCAAAAAACCGCGGCGTACACACTGTTATTCAGAGCTCATTTCAGGAAGTACATACTGCACCGGACTCTCTTGGTGCCATAGGACTCTTTGACGTTCTGGAGCATATAGAACACGAAGGCAATTTTTTACAGAAACTACACCGTTCCCTGTACGAAGGCGGAAGACTGTATATGACAGTACCTACGTGTGCCTGGCTGTGGTCAGATGAAGATGTACATTCCGGACATTACCGTCGCTATTCGCTACATCAACTTTGTACCAAGCTGAGTGATGCAGGATGGGAAGTGGAATATGCCAGCTATCTCTTCCTGACACTCCTCCTTCCTATTTTTGTAGTACGCACAATGCCAAGCATTCTTGGATTCTCTATGTGGCGGAAACGGAAGCATTACGTAGTAGAAAGTCGATTCCTCAACCGATGCCTACAGTGGGAACTATCTAGGATTGGCCATAACAAGCGTATACCCTACGGATCCAGCGCAATCATTATTGCCCGTAAAAAATCACACAAACATTCCATCGAGAGCGCTAGAATATAGACCATATGAAGAGCGTTGCCATTTCACAATCGAACTACATTCCCTGGAAAGGATACTTCGACATGATCAATAGAGTGGATGAATTTATCTTACTGGACGATGTGCAGTATACGCGCTCAGACTGGCGTAACAGAAACCTCATCAAAATGGAACAAGGGCTCCAATGGGTAACAATACCTGTTGAATCTAAGGGGGAGTACCACCAACGCATTTGCGATACTCTCGTTCATGGAAGTACATGGAGAGTCGAACATCCCAAAGCCATAAAGCACGCGTATGCCCGTACCGATTACTACACGGAAATCACCGATATACTGCGACCTCTCTACGAACATGCCTCAAACCGCCTGAGTGAAATCAACGAGCAATTCATACGTGCTATTTGTGCATATTTGGGTATAGAAACAACCATCTCTCACTCATGGGCGTACCCTTCGGAAGGGCAAAAAACTCAGAAACTGCTCTCCATATGCAAGCAATGCGGAGCAGATATCTACTACAGCGGTCCTGCTGCAAAAGCATATTTAGATGAAGAGCTACTCCGGAAAAACAAAATTGAAGTACGGTACATTGCCTACGAAGGCTACCCCACATACCCGCAGCTTTACCCTCCTTTTGAACACAAGGTGAGTATCATTGATTTGCTCTGTAATATGGGCAAAGAAGCTCCCGACTACATGCTAAGCTTCTAGTATGGATCTTTCGGTCGTTACTACCCTCTACCGCTCCGCCCCGTACCTGCGGGAGTTCCATGCACGCATACAGGCAGAGGCAGAACAGCTGGCAGATAGTTTTGAAATCATTCTCGTCAATGATGACTCACCGGATACGTCACGTGACATTGCCCTTGAACTGTGTGCAGAAGATGACCATGTGCTCTTTGTAGATCTTACAAAAAACACGGGGCACCAGATCGCCGTGATGATTGGCATTGGCCACACAACAGGAGAGAAGATTGTGGTGATGGACTGCGATCTGGAAGACCAGCCGGAATGGTTACATCTGCTCCTTGCTGAGCAGAGGCGTACAAACGCAGACGTGGTCTACTGCGTACCACAGTCAGAGGATAAGCCGTTGCCCTACCGCCTGGGAGCACGGCTCTTTTATGCACTCCACGGATGGCTTTACCCCTACCCGGGACCAAGAAACCAGACTATGACGAGACTGATTTCAAAACGCTTTGCGGCAAAATTGGTACAGCGCGAACAAGCTCCTCTTCTAATGGATTGCCTCTGTTCTGCGCTTCCCCATAAGCAATCTTCCATTGTAGTAGAGAGGCGACACAAAGGAAGTACCACTTATGGAATATGTAGAAAAGCTTCTCTTTTTGCCGACCTCCTGCTCTGTACAAACCGCAGAATCTTCCGGGTTCTCCTGTTTCCGTACAAACTGCTCTTTTGGAGGAACTTTGTTCCTTTTTCTCGTATGATACGGTCTGTCCATGCCAACCAAAACACTTCTATCCGAGAAAAGCCTCTGCGAAGAGGTGGCAAGAGAACACTACCTCACACTCATTGAAGAGCACGGCTCCTCGTATAGGGGAGTAGGGTGGAACTCGGAACAAGCCCAGATCATTCGCTTCAGGCACCTGTGTACGATGATGGATGATCCCGGTGCAAGCATTTTGGATTTTGGCTGTGGGTACGGCGCACTTGCGGATTACCTCCGTACACAGGGTTTCCATGGAAATTACACGGGTTATGACCTGCTTCCCCTATCTGTGGAGCATGCAAGAAAGATACATAGGAAATGGAAAAGTTGTGTATTCACTACAACGACAACGGAACTATTACCGAGTGACTACACCTTCGCATCCGGCATATTTAATGTTCGCAGAGAAGTGGATACCGGGAGGTGGTCGGTGTATGTCCGCGAGACACTCAGAAAGATGGCAACACTCTGCATACGGGGTTTTGCATTTAACATGCTCCCCCCGGTAAGCAGTCCTGCACTCCTGAAAGCAGAACTGTATTATGAAGATCCGGAACATATGGCGGCGCTTTGTAAACGGGAGTTCGCCGGGGATGTGTCGGTAGTGCAGAACTATGGTCTCCACGATTTCACCGTTCACGTTCTGCTCTCGTAGGCAAAAAATCTCACTCCGCTCTCGCATGACCAAACGCATTCCCCCCTTCGTTCATCCCAAAACCCACACACTGCTGAAGTATGAGAACGATGCATACATCTGCCCTCTCTCCGGTGACCGTTTTCCTTTGCTCAAAGGAACGATTCCGGCATTTGCATCTTCGCAGGAATGGAAAAGTGCCGGCATAGAGAATGCCCTCAAAAAAGTGCTACGCCGCTTTCCTAAGCTCTACAGATTTCTCATTCTCACCATAAGCCCCGCATGCCCAGTCGGCCTCTCTGCAAGAGCATTTTTACGAACGTATGTGAAGGGTGCAAATGTTCTCAACGTCGGTTCCGGTGTTCACCGCTACAGAAACACGATGGTAAATTTGGACATCCATCCTTTTAAAGGGGTGGATGTTGTAGGCGATACGCATGCGCTGCCATTTGGAGATGGAAGCTTTGATGCCGTCATTAGTGAATGTCTTTTGGAACACATACCCGATCCCATGCGAGCCGTGCAGGAATACCTGCGTGTGCTGCGTCCCGGAGGATTTGCCTATGTAGTTGCCCCCTTCTCATACCCCTACCATTCGTGTCCGGATGATTATTTTCGGTGGTCTGTATCGGGACTGCGTACACTCTTTCGAGACTGGAACATTGTGCGCATAGCCCCCCGCTCCGGCCCTGCTTCCGCTCTCACGGCACAACTCATTGCCACGCTTTCGGTGCTGCTCTCATGCGGATCTGAGCGACTCTACACACTCTGGTTCCTTCTGCTGCAATGCCTGCTCTTTCCATTGAAATTGTTCGACATTGTTCTGGGTCATATCCCAACAGCAGTGTTTGCAGCATCTGCTCTCTACGTAGTTGCGCAAAAGCCGAATGGAGAACAGGCGGAGGAATAGTCCGACCAATGGCAGAAATACAGACACATGATAGACTTGGCGCATGCACTTCCTTTCGTCCGTGCGTTACCGCATACACAACTTTCAAACTCCCGACTGGTTGTTAATAGCTCTGTGGTGTTTCGGTTCTGCTGCATTCCTTCTCTGGATTTTCCTGTGTGCAGAAAACACCATGACCAGTGACCATGCATTGTTTGGCTTAGATGTAAAGCATATGTTGCACAATGGAGACATCAGTTTGTACTCAAACAGTGTGGCTTTCCTTTCTATGGCATATGCCATATCGCTCATCCCATTCATAGCACTGTTTGGTGAAGGAAGTGCCGTTGTTCTTCATTTGCCCTTTTACTGCAGTACCATTTTCGCTCTCGCGTTACATATTATTCTGGTCAAGAAAGCATGGAATGCAAACATCGCGCTTTTGTCGCTCATTTTTTTACTGATTCCAAACGCTTATGTGCTGAAACTCGGCTTCTTTACACATTTCAGCCATACCATGCCCGTAGCCACTCTGGCACTGCTGCTGACGGTATGGCACATACAGAATAGGGAAAACAGACCTATTCCTATCCTCTTTGTAATTGGGTGCTGCCTCGGTCTACTCCTCTGGTTCATCGCATCATCCATCATCTTTCTCTTTGCCGTTACGGCAATATTGTTGCTGTCTTCGAAAACTTGGCACTCGGCCTACGGCACATTGAAAAAGCATCCGCTTATGTACTACTCCACACTGCTGATGGTCTATGGAATCCTGATGTTCTTTGTACTGCTCCGCATAAAAGGTCAGGACCTCTTTTCCCTACATACACACTATGCATTTGAAATAGGAATTCTGCTCGCCGCTTGTATCTGCTTACTGGCCTGCAGTCCTGCACCATGGAAAACAGCACAAAGATGTACAGCATTTGTGGGAGGGTTTGTGGTCGGATTACTCCCTGTCATCGTAGGAATGGTGCATTCCAGAGCACATCCTTTTTATCTGACAAAATTTTTCTCCGTCTCACATGCAAATGTGTGGGCAACTGTCGGAAATGTCTTCCCTGCTCTGTTTGGTATTCAGCAGACACCGTACGCAGCCCTGCAGGGACATAGAGGACTCCCGTATCTCCTCTATGGATTTGTACCGACTGTCTTGCTCGCTGCAGCACTTCTGGTGTGCCTCTGGCACAGACGGAGGATACTATGTTCACTTCTGCGGTTGGAACCGCTTTCAAAGGAGGCATATGGTCTGCTGGTCTTCCTTCTGCCGGCCATGCTCTATGTGCTCTCTCTTGTAGCCTATTCTACTATTCTTACGAATCAGTCCCGCTATGCATTTGCAGCGCTACCATCCTTCAGCGTGCTGTTTGCATTGGGATTTTCTGACATCATCAAGCGCTATGCGCTGGTAGGCGTAAGCCTTATCGCACTCCTCTTATTGTTCCTCCCCCACGACAACGTCAAGTTACTGCGTGGCTACGCGATGAGCGGGACACATATAAAATCAATCATGCTGGAAGAATTTATGGATACACATAATGTCCAAGGTGGATATAGCGACTACTGGGAAGCCTATCTGTTTACCTACCTCTACAACGAGAGAAAAGTTTTTTCTGCCTTTCATGGACGTATACACTACCCGGCATATGTGGAACAGGTGGTTGCTATGCCACGATTTGCCGTGATACTGAACCAAACAATACTCGTGGTGCAGGAAGAAGCCCGGGACCTTACGTCCTTTTTGACTGCATACGATTACCCGAAACCGGGATACCGCAACGCCGCAGTGCGGGAAGCTGCAGAAAATGCCCATGTGCTGGATCGGAGACGAATTGGGAGTTTTGATGTGTGGCTCTTTGAGAAGAACAGAGAATAGTGTGTCATACTGTGAATAGCTATGCGACAGACAACTCTCATTACTAATCAAGTGAAATGGTGGCACCTGGATGTAGCCAAGCTCTGGCGGCACAGACAAATTGTAGGATTTCTGGTATGGCGGGATATCGCTGTTCGGTACAAGCAAACATACGTCGGCATCCTGTGGGTTATTTTGCAACCGGTGATAGAAATGATTGTGTTTACGTTGGTGTTCCATCGTTTTGTAGGTATTCGGTCCCCCGGGCTACCCTACCCGGTCTTTGTGTACCTCGGACTACTCCCGTGGACATACTTCACATCAAGCGTCAGCCGTATGATGACAAGTATCGTGGGAGAAAAGGCCCTTATGACTCGCATCGTCTTTCCACGTCTTTACCTCCCACTGAGCAAAGCTCTCTCTGAACTGGCGGATTTTCTGGCAGCATTTTCCGTCTTATTTCTTCTGATGTGGATCTATAGTGTTCCTGTGAGTCTGCAGATTTTCTGGATTGTCCCCCTCTTCGTACTCACGGTGCTGGTAGCGGTAGGAACCGGCTTGCTGCTTGCAGGTGCACATGCCATTTACAGAGACATCGGACTCATTGTTCCTTATTTTTTGCGCATAATGATGTTTGTAACGCCGGTTATTTACCCTATAAAGACCGTTTCCCCGCAGTGGCAGTGGCTGCTGCGTTTCAATCCATTCACCGGAATAATTGAGGGATTTCGATCTGCGATCATGCAAACAGCCATGCCCTTGCACCTGCTTGCAGACAGTGCCATTGCCACCTGTGTACTGCTCCTGCTCGGGCTGTTTGTCTTCCAGAAACTTGAGCCCCGATTTATGGATGAGATATAAGAGAAAAACGACCTCCATATGGTATTCTTTCCCCGATGGAATCAGTCATTCTTGTTGAAGGAATCACAAAATGCTACCGATCCGGTGAGCACGTTATTCCGCCACACAGAATGCTCAAGAACGAAATTGAGCACATAGTAAGGCGCTGTTGCGGCAAACATAGTGCAGTACGTGAATCCCATAGGAAATTTGAAGCACTGAAAGATATCAGTTTTTCTGTACAGAAAGGTGAATGCCTTGGCATTCTTGGCAAGAATGGCTCCGGAAAATCCACACTTATTCGTATTATTGCGGGTCTCACCAAACCATCAGCAGGCTCAGTAACGGTACACGGCGAAACAGGCATACTGGCGGGGGTAGGACTTGGTATGCATCCAGAACTTACCGGACGAGAAAATATCTACATTTCCGGAGGCATAATGGGATTATCGAAACGCACAATCGATGAGCGCATGGATGCGATTATAGAATTTTCGGAACTGGAACATGTGCTTGCAACACCCATCAAATTCTATTCGAATGGAATGCGTGCACGATTATCCTTCTCTGTGAGTATCCATCTTGACCACCCAGACATCCTCCTGATAGATGAAGTGCTTGCCGCAGGAGATCTCGCATTTCAACAGAAATGTCTAGAAAGGATGGAAACACTTATAAAGGGGGGAACCACAATAGTGCTGGCCACTCACAGCATTGGCTACCTGAGCCATCTGGCTGATAATTGCATCTACCTGCGGGAAGGTCGTCTTGCCGAATGGGGAAAAACCAATATTGCCATTGCGGCATACTGCAGAGACATTCGGATACAACTACCAAAGAAAGAAGCTCTTTCCCCTGTTCATCTATAAGTCATTGCTGCTTGCTAAAAAAGGCAAGGGCTTGTATCTATTGAATGACGTGAAACAGTAGCAGTATTCTTAGAAACTATGGTGACTCTCTCCGTTGATCCAGAAGCGCATGTCGTTCAATTTTGCTCCAGCAAGGGGAAACCCTGTGGTATTGCAACATATGCGGAGATGTTTGCACGAACCCACAACCAACCACTGGTCAGTTCACTGAAAGACCTGGATGCACTGGGTGATATTTCCATCACCCATCTGCATGTGCAGCACGAATTTGGACTCATGAAAGCCAAAGAGCTACAACGTATTTTTGTCTACTGTAAGGAAAGAGGAATTCGTTGTTATGTGACCATGCATACAGTCGTACCTCTTCCCAAATTCCCGGAGTATGTACGGCATCGGCTCAGCAGACCGTTTCGGGGGAAAGGATATGTTCTCAGTCTTGCAGACATTCCCATGGGGATCATTAAAGTTGGTATACACTGCTTCGAAGACTGCCTCTGGATGGTACATCGTATGTTGGGCGGACGCTTACGACTGTGGAAAAGATGGAACTATCTCAAGAGAAATGTGATGCGCGTGCTCTGGAAACAAGAGCCACCACCACCTTCCGATCACAAAATATACCGACGCTGGATATGGGATTTTGAAAACCCGGACTTCGATTTGGGCTCCTTCCTGCATTTCCGCAAAACACAAAAGCTCATTCTGGGTCATGCCGCAAAAATACTCGTCCATTGTGATGAGGCACGACGCGCTCTCTTTGCCATGGGTGCATCACAAGTGGAATGCGTACCACACGGCATACTCCTTGCACCCATTTCTTCCGTACTACACTCCGAAAAAGACGGGCAGCTGCATGTGGGGTGTTTTGGCTTTCTGCACCCACACAAATGTCTGCTGGAGATCATAGATGCCTGCAGAGAAATTCCGAACCTGCAATTACACATCTATGGTAGTACCGCACATACAGGTTTACAGAAAGACTATCTTCATGCACTGAGAGAAAAGATGCAGAAGTATCCGTGGATAGAACTGCATACCGACCACCTTGCACTGGAGGAAGCCATAGAAAAGCTCTCTCGGTGTGATGTAAATATTTGGTTTGCGAATGCTCCGGGCGGTATAAGTGTCAGTGGCTCCATACGACAGTATCTGGCAGCAGGTAGGCCGATTATCGCATCCGATACGGTGATGGTGAGTGATGTGGCGCACTGTATGGAACTAGTACCACCCGGTAATACGGACGCACTCACCAACGCCTTATTGCACATCGATGAATTAAAAATAGGAAATGTGAAGAGATGTGCAAAGAATCTTTCCTGGGAAAACATATCTGTACGCTACGACCAGCGTGACTTAAATCCGAAGAATATTTCTTATCCCGAACGCATGTTTACGAGGGAAGAATGGATGGATAAAAGATATACATTCAAAAAACATATTTTGCGGATGATGAATATGGATCCATTTGACCGTTCTATAGATTTTGGGGCAATACTGGCAAAGCACCCCGAATTCGTACAAAACCCGCTCGCTGCGTATAAGCATTCGTACACAAACGGGAATTCCCTTGCATCCCCTACCAAGAAAAAAATCATCTATCTCCATATTCAAAAAACAGGAGGAACTACGCTGACGGATATCATCCGACGCAATGTGCGCAGTTTGGCCTTTCGCAGGGACTTTGAAGGACAGCACAATGTGGGCGCTACTTTTCTACTCAAACAACTGCGTAAACTGCCGGAACGAGAAAGGGAAATGGAGAGGAGAAAATGGGATCACTACGATGTGTTTGCAAATCACTGCCTATACGGAACACACGAATTCTGCATCTCTCCACACTCTTACATCACCATGCTTCGCCATCCGGTAGATCGCCTTGTATCGTTCTACCGTTTTATGCTGCAGCAACCCGAGTACAACGACGAAGGTGACTGGTCCAGCGGCCCTTGCGCAGCATCCATGTCCATACGGGAATTTATTGCATTTCCTCTTTTCCGTGAACGGATGATTCTGGGACATATGTACGTACAGGTGTTGAGCGGAACACAAGACTGTACGCTCACCGAAGAGCACTTACAGAAAGCATTGGCACATCTTTCCACGTTTGAAGCAGTGCTCATTACGGAGCGGTTCGATGAATCGGTACAATTACTTCAGGCACTCTACGGCTGGAAAGATCAACTCATGGAAGCGGATGGAACCATTGTCCCGCGTGAGGGACGCCGTACGGGAACCGTGACACAGAGCAGTAATGCAACAAGTACATTGAATGCAGAAGAAAAAAGAGCTGTAAACGAGTTTCTTGCATTCGATATTGTGCTCTATGATTTTGCTATGCAGAAGTTTGAGGAACAGCTGCAGGAGCAGGTGTTAAAAAAGAGCCCCTCTCTGCACCACAGTCACCCCTCAAAAAAGGAAATTGATCTGGCTGTACGACAAACTGTTTCTACCGGGAAACTCTCATAATGTATCACACACTCCGCTCCGCGCTTGGCAGAAAGATGCATGTGGCCAAAGACCACACATCCCTTCAGGCTCTCATCAATACACGCAGATATGAAGGTGACTGGACTCTGTACAATACGTCTGCAGGAGTCGTACGGGTGAGTACACCATGGAGGAAAATGGCAGAAAATCTGGGTATCCACCCCGATGAATTCGACCACAGAGGATGGAAGGAAATCTGGCACCCTATGGCCAACACAAAGATTATGGAACGCATCAGGAAAATATGGAACGTGGATGCCTCTCATGAACTCATACAGTCCTGGAGATACGGCATGTTCGATGAGCGTATTGTCTGGCAGGTGATCATCAATGATGATTACGCCCTGAGATCCTTAGCAGCAACAGGATTTCAACCACGGGTTGTACTGGATATAGGGGGGCACATTGGCACGTTTGCTCTGCTCGCCTCTTCACTCTGGCCCGAAGCTACAATTCTGAGCGTGGAACCGGATATGAGAGGCGGACGCGGCAGAGACGTCTCGGAATTATTCTCTCTAAATACAGCAGGCCGGCCAAATGTCACCATAGAAAAAGCTGCCCTCATTGGCCGACTGGATGATCCGGAGGCAGACAGGCAACAGGTGCGAAAGGAACTCGTGGAAGATTCACGCAACAATGGATTTGAACTGGGGTTCTGGGGCTCAGAAGAACATGCGGAGCCCTATTTGAATAAGCCATATCTTAAGGCCATATCGGTGCGTGCGCTTCTGGAAAAACACAAGATAGATACTATTGATTTTCTGAAGCTGGACTGCGAAGGGTCGGAAACAAATATCCTCCGGGAATTACGTGATCTCCAGAAACTTGCTTCCATTCCCTACATCCGCGGAGAATGGCACGGTACCCTGGCGCAAGGGGCAATAGCTTCGTTACTTTCACCGTCACACCGAGTACAGATCTGCCTGCGCACACATGGAGTTTTCGGCTTATTTCGTTGTTCCCGATATGAAAAGAGTGAAATCCCTGCTCATACACGTAACCAGAAAGTGCTACGATAGTTTCCCCCTCCTACAGTTCCATCCCCTTTATGCCAGACCCTTCTGAAGATCCAGAGGCACCAAATGGACCACTCTTCGCACTCGTGCGTTATATAAAAGCCATACTGTGTATTCCTCTCCATTTGGCACACATGGCAGAAAGTATGCATGACTCCCGAAACAAACTCTCTGCCATTGAGAAGAAAGAAGAAGCAATGATCAAAGACTTAGAACAAACAAGGCAGATCTCCACACAAAGCAACCTGCTGATGCAGCACCTGGTCGGAGCGACGAATGAGGCAAAGAAACATATTGTAAACGCCATAGAAGAATCCACACTCAATGAAGATGCCTATGCCAAAAAGTGCTCTGAACACTGCCCAATTGTCCACTCATTTCAAAAAGCAGAGAAGCACAAACTGGCAACGGAACAGACTGCAAAAAGAAATGTGCAAGAAGAGCTGAATATGCTCACAGACATTCGAGATAAACTGGGGGCTTTGGAAACATACACAGCACATCTTCCTGATATGCGCAGAGAATCCTGCCAGATTGCCGATTCCACGTTCAATGTAAAAAATAATACCGACAGCATCTGCAGGGCCTTAAATGAACTGCAGGATAGCCCCATGAATTTTGAACGCATCATGGACCGTCATCCTCATTTCTTTACAAATCCTCTGGATTTTTACGAGCATACATACAATAACGGAAACCCGATTGCCAAGAAAATTCCGACCAAAGCAATTATTCTTGTACATCCGCGCAAAACTGCAGGCACTACACTCACACATATCATACGAAGTAATGTACGCAATATTGCGTTCCGGAAGGATTTTCTAAGAAAGTTCAATCCACGCATTTCTGTTGTGCTTTCCCTGTTCCGTTCTCTGCCGGAAGAACTCAAAAAGAAAGAACAGGAGAAATGGAACCAGTACGATGCCTTCGCCGGACACGGCATGTACGGCGTACATGAGCTTGTTTCCAGGCCATACGCCTACATCACCATGCTCCGTGATCCCGCTGCAAGGCTGATGTCGTACTACCTGTACACCAAACAAATTCCGGAGGTAGCCTGGACAGGCGAAGCAACCGACCGAAAGCGTGCTGAAAACCTCAGCCTTATGGGATTCATACGAGACCCGCACTTTAAAACACAACTCCTGAAGGAGCAGTCCTACGTACAGCTCATTGCCGGCACTTCGGAAGATACCATCACTCCGACTGTGCTTGAACAGGCAAAAAAGAACCTTGCCACATTCGAGGCGGTTCTGTTGACGGAACAGTTCGATACATCCGTTGCACTCCTGAAAGCACTCTACGGGTGGGAAGACACTATCCTGGAAAATGGAAGTGTTATGCCCCGGAACGGAAAAATAATTGGTGACACGACCGGTAGCAAAGCAGCCTTGCAGAAACTGCCGCCGGAAGAAAGAGAGGCACTGGAAGAGTTTCTACAGTACGACAGAGCGCTCTATGAGTACGCAAAAACTCTTTTTGAAGAGCAGCTGAAAAAGTACGGTATTCTCGCTACACAAACGGATGCAAACCAGGTCGCTTCTCTGCAGAAAAAAACAGTGGAGAACGCTCTGCACAAAGCTACATCGGCCGCACTGCCTGTGCAGTAATGTTGCGGATTCTTTCCGCTAGCAGGGCACCAACACGTGCAGGCGAGTAATGCTCCGCCATATCGTTTGCTGCCTGCGCACTCCTGGATGCTGCAGATTCCCATTGTGTAAACACTGCACGCATATGTGCAGAAGCATGCGCAATATCTGCCTCGGCCCAGTGCGACCCCTTTGGATAGCATCCATATCGTTTTTTTGTCTTTCTCAGAAAAAAATCAATGGGGAAGCTATTCTCTGTGTTCATAAAATCGGTGTTACCGCTAAAACCCGTGGCAATCACAGGTGTACCAAGCGCCATGGCCTCCGCAAGGGATAAGCCAAAACCTTCGCTATAGTGCAGTGATACGAGTGCATCGCAAAGGGAAATGAGTCCTCTTGTTTTTTCTGATGAGAGGTACGAATCAAGAATGGTGATACGATCGTCATGGCACGCATCCAAAAGTGTTTGATGCTCACGAGGGAAGAGATGTCCATTTATACACTTTATGACAAGATGTACAGGTGTACTCTTTTCAAAAGCTGCCCTAAACGCCTGAATGGTCCCCAATGGATTTTTGCGTTCAAAGACACTGAAGTAGTCAAACATACAGAGAAACAGAAACCCATGCGGCAAATGCAATTCTTCACGCGTTACTGCTTGTATAGGATCAACAACAATGGGATGTGGCACACAATGCACAGGGATGGGAAGTGCATGTGCAAGAATGGTCTGAACGTAGGTACTCGGCGTCCAAATTTCATGAAAGTTGCTCGCAAAGCGTATCCACGACCCGGGAACAATATCCGATTCCCACGTCCAGTAGCCAATGCGGTACTTGTCTGAAAAAAACTCAGACGGAAGGCTGTGCAGGGCTTTTGTTGCATAGTCGGGATTCACATGCAACAGACTGATAGTGTAGGGGGCCTGATTCAGTATCTCCCCTCTCAGCGCTGTGTCGTCCTGCCGTGAATCTGTACAATCCACAGTACTAAGAGCATAGGGAATACCCGCCTCTTTGAGGGCACATACAGCATTACGGACTGCTGTGCCAAGACCCGATTCTGCCGTGAGGAACCCTGCGACGTTCATGCCCATATGTGTAGTATGAAGGAGGAATGTTGAATTTGGAATTATGATTTATGCCCTGTGTTCCTCTTCTTAATTCTTCATTCTAAATTCCTCATTCTACAAATCCCGAAGAAAAAGGACTACCTCCGTGGGAGAACCAGCAACGGATCAATGTGTACCCCATTCTGTATCACCTCAAAATGCAGATGTGACCCCGTCGTCATGGGACCTGCGCCATACGTTCCGGGTGTCCCTCCGCTCAGACCAACAATTTGCCCTCGGCGAATATCCTGCCCCGTAGATACAGTAATCTGAGAAAGATGCCCGTAGAGGGTTGCCGTACCACCACGATGCCCCACAAGTACGTAGGAATACCCGGTATTTCCGCCGTCACGTGCCAGAAAGACCACGCCATCTGCAGCAGAGTGCACAGACGTTCCCTGCGGAACCGCTATGTCCACCGCCCTATGGGGAATGCCAAAGTGATCTTGATACGACTGTTCCATGAACCCTGCGGTAATACGACCAAGTACCGGCCAACTGAGCTCGGTGCCCTCATCCACAACTGATCCGTCATTGTATGAACCTTCCCGGGAAGTGATGATCCCCTTCTCTATAAGATCACGCTCCACCTTCCTGCGAATACGTGCATCTATGCGTGCCAGTTCCGACTGCATCTTAAGTATTTCCGCCTGAACCTCTGCAACAATCGCCTGTATTTGCTGCTGTTCACTCGCACTTGCATGCAGTTGTTGCTCTGCGCGTTCATCTTGTTTGAGTAAAACAAGGTACTGCCCGGAAAGATCTTCATATCTGCTACGCAGTTTTTCCTCCAATGCACTAAACTGTTTTGCTGTTGCTATAATGCCCAGTAACCGTGCCTGTGAGCGGAGCAGTACCCTCTCGCGCATATCCTGTTCCATACGTTCACCAAGTGTGGAAACAAGGTACTGCCGCAAAATGGCATGCATACTTTCCGTAGAATCCGAAAGACCACGGAGATGCACAAATCGAATAGTTGCTTCCAGCTGACCGGCTTCCGACTCTGCCAAAGCAGAAAGCTGCTCTTCGTTCGAGGGATCAATCCCATAGGTATCCTGCATGCGTTGCAACGTAAACATCACCGCAGCAAGCTGCAGACGCACTTCGCGCTTTTGACGGGCAAGAACAGGCAAGCGTTTTTCTGCCTCTTCCAGTACCTGTTCACTCGTGCTGTGCAGTGCCGAAAGACGCTGATTGGAACGGTACTGAAGCGAAACAGTACTCAATGCATGAGAAAGTTCATCCTGCTTTTTGTAGCGGTCATCCGCAGCAGTGAGCGCCTGCGCGGCAAGGAGTGGCAGAAATGCCACAATGAGGACGAGCACGACAACGAGACGATTGAGAATGCGCATTTCATATTATTATACCATAATTTTTATTATTAAGGAAGTTCGTTACTTTGCGCTATGTATAGCGCAGTAGATTGTAACGTAGTAGAAAAATTCAACGCTACTGCGCTACTGCGCTACTGCACTCAAGATGCCCCTGCTATACTCACCTCCCATGATTGCCCACCTCACAGGAACGGTACTAAAACTCCAACCTGGGGACATTACTGTAGATGTACACGGAGTCGGCTACCTCGTGACTGTTCCCCTCTCCGTATGGAATGACCTTACCGCAAACGCAGAAGCACGACTGCACATATCTACCTACATACGAGAAGATCGTTTTGATCTGTTTGGCTTTACGCAGCTTGCAGACCGCCTCCTCTTTGAAGAGTGCATCAAAATGTCCGGCGTAGGACCCAGTCTTGGGCTGGAACTCTGCAGCGTACCCCGCAACCTCCTCCTGCAGGCTGTGAACGAACAGGATGCCGGCATCCTCACCAGTATTAAGGGCATAGGAAGAAAGCGTGCAGAAAAAATACTTGTGGACTTACGGTCGGCACTCGAGAATCATCCCGTACTTTTCGCAGCTGCGACAGCCAAAGATGGTATGGCTGCACGATTCGACAAAGATGCCGTGGAAGCTCTTACGGCACTCGGCTACGACCACGCCACCTGTATGCGGGTACTGCAAAACGTACCCAAGGAGTTGCAGACAACGGAAGAAAGAGTGAAGGCGGCACTACGGTCCCTGTAACGAACAAACTGCTATGCTCTACACTACTGACTAGTCACGAGTCTCTGGTCGCTAGTCCGTTGATTTCCTGACTGGCGACGAGAGACTTAGTCACATCTACCTTCGATAAAAAGACAGGGAACTGGTAAGATCCTCTCATACAGGTACAATACCTATCCTCATCTTCAACCAATCCCCATGCTTCACCTCGACGTCTCCGGCGCACTTGCAAAAGCCATTACGTCTGCTAAGGGCATTCCTGACCAGGAACTCACAGGGCTCTATACCGGAATGAAACGCTACATTGAGGATTTTTTGAAGGAACGTAAAGCAGGTGAGCACGCCTGGTCCATGAACCCCTACGACAAAAATGTTCTTCAGCAGGTAAAAGAAATTGCCGCACGTGCCAATGCGGAAAAAATCCGCACTGTGGTATGGGTAGGTATAGGAGGTTCGGGACTGGGACCCAAAGTGATTCAGGAGATATTTGAGGGACCGGAAACCATGGAGTTTATCTTGCTCGATACCATAGACCCGGAGATTTTGGATATGGAGATCGGACTCATCGACTGGAAACAAACCATGGTCGTGGTTGCCAGCAAATCCGGCGGTACGCTGGAACCTATGAGTGTCTTCTTTCTCTGCTGGTCGGAGCTGAAGGCAGCAAAAGGAGACAAAGCCGCTGACCGTGTTATCGCAATTACAGATCCCGATAGCGGGAACCTTCGTAGCTTCTGCCTGGAACGCGGCATTTCCCTGTTGCCTATCCCCTCCGCTGTCGGAGGAAGATACTCCATTTTTACGCCGGTGGGACTACTGCCCCTCGCACTGCTGGATGCCGATATAGACCAGTTTGCTCGCGGTGCAAAAGAAATGGATACCATCTGCCAGAATACCAATCTGGACGAAAACCCGGCTGCTCTCCTGGCAAGCGTACAGTTTCTGCTGGATGCCAAACGTGGTTATCCCATTCGGGTCATTATGCCTTACGCACAAAAACTGGAATCTCTCTCCCGATGGTGCCAGCAACTTCTGGCAGAAAGTCTTGGGAAGACCGAACTGATGAATCCCATCCCTGTCTCCGCCATTGGCACACAGGACCAGCACTCTCTGCTACAGCAATGGATGGCCGGCCCCTGCAAGATGTGGCATCTGTTCATTTACGTGGAAGAAATGACGAAGATGGTGGTGCCGGACGAAGTGGAACCGACCTTTGACTACCTGAAAGGTCAGGATTTCGGCTCTCTTCTCCACGCCTGCTACCGGGGAACAAGCCAGGCCCTCACATCTGCCAAACGTCCCCATGCGACCATTACAGTCCCTACACTGGATGCGTACCACCTGGGACAACTCTTTGAACTCTTCCTCATAGAAGTGGTACTCCTGGGAAAGTTATACAGAATAGATCCGTACGGGCAACCGGCAGTTGAAATAGGCAAAAAGATCACCAAGGAAATTTTGGGAGGCACGTAGGGCATGCTTAGATTGTTACATGGTTACATGGCTACATTGTTCGCAGAGCGTTACGCAGGTTTCTTTCTTGCGACACTGGTATCTTCATAGCGCTGCGAGTCGCTTTAGAACCATGTAACCATGTAGCCATTGAACAATGTACCATGTACCTCAGAAAGTCTTTCTCTTCATACAGAGGAACCGGAGGGAGAAGACTATAACTAGCCCCCACGACGTAACTCTATTATACTCCCTGTGTATTCGTTTCCCCCCAGAGTCATGGCCCAACCAGTTACAGACGCAGATTTTGAAGCAGAAGTCCTCAAGTCCGATCTCCCGGTTCTTGTAGATTTTTGGGCTCCATGGTGCGGACCCTGTAAACAAATGCTCCCCATAGTGGAGGAACTGACGGCAGAGTATGAGGGGAAGGTAAAAATCATGAAGATCAATGTAGACGAGAACGCAGAAGTCCCGGGAAAGTTTAATGTAATGAGCATTCCTACGTTCATCATTTTTAAAGGCGGCGAACCGGTAACTTCCTTTGTGGGTGCAAAATCCAAGGAAGACGTCAAAAAGGAACTTGATGCCGTTGCGTAACTCTTTCCATTTTCGCATTATGGTCAACATTCTTGTCATCATTCTGGGTATCGTTGTTATCAAATTTCGGGAAAAGATCGCCGATTTAATCGGTAATGCAGAGTGGATGCGTTACGTAGGAGGTGTGTATAACTTTGTAATTATCATTGGAATTTTTCTCTTCCTGTTTGGTATAGCAAGACTGACAGGAACGGTGGATATTCTTATGGCTCCCATTTACAGCGTACTACCTAAGGGGTCATCTCTGTAACCAACTATTCTCAGAGATTTTTATTGGTGCACCTCATACGATGACGGTACTATCTTCCGGCGTGGGGCTGTAGCTCAGTTGGTCAGAGCACCTGCTTTGCAAGCAGGGGGTCAAGGGTTCGACTCCCTTCAGCTCCACCACACTTCGTTCGTTGTACGAACAACTTAGCGTGGCAAGCCACACGCATTGTTTCCACTAAGAAGTGTGCCCCGCGAAGCTGCGTAGCAGCGAAGTGGGGCTATCCATTCAACGCCCACATGTCATGCACTTCATTACACCGTGATTGATGTACAAGGAACAGTGTATCGTTAGGCAGATACAGCTTTTTTTGTACCCTCCATAAAATCCTCAAACTCTCTATTCCGACACGTACAAAACCATTTGTAGAGGGGTACATCATTCGCTGTCACCTGGTGCCCCTGTGCAGAAGGAACATACCCGCTTAGGTCTATAACCACCTCCTGTTCGTCTCCCGGTTCCCGTTTTATATCCGAAAAGTCTGTACGGATTCCCAGGTACTTCTTTGACTGTTTCGCTACAAATGTGAGGAATCTGTCATTCAAGAGCCAGTTTGCTATGTCCTCATCAGTCTGCTCACTCTCAAAATCAAAGAACGGTAGGTTGGAATGCATCCAATTCAAAAACTCCAGAACAGGCTTCTCGCGGAAACGTTCGGGAATAATGCCCATTTTGTTACCCAGGTGGAACATGCGCTCCAGTTTTTCTCCACCATTCTCTTTTCCGGAAAGTTTTCTGGCCAGCACCAGCCAGTAAATACCCATGTCAATCTGCAGGTTGTACTTTGGGAGAGCAAACCCATCTGCTTTGCCCTCCGCCACAAATTTAACTAACCTCCATAGAGCTTTATTGGACATGAACTTATCTCCGTTCATAAAGAAACAATCTGCCCCATACAGAGACTCTACTCTTCCTCTTCCCGGTCGAATGATTCTGGTTGTGGATGCCCGCACAGCATCATCGGTGTAGTACAGACCCTCTCCTGTAAGGAGTACTTCGTTTAAGTCGGTATCCCGTGTAGCAAAACACATGCCGGGGTCAAATTTCTCCACTGCCTCCACACCGTCGTTATCTACACACAATTCCTGAGCAACTTCCCAGATTTCCGGCGTGTCTTCTGCATACATATCAAAGTCTGCGAGTGGAATCTCACCTTCCAACGAAGCCCCGAGGTACGCCTTAAGGGCTACACGTGCTGCACCCCCTTTGTATCCCACCTTTGCATTTGCTGGCGGCCTGGGGATGTGTACACCTTCGGGAAAGGGAATCTCATCCCACGAAACAAAGTGACTGTTTTCAACTGACTCCGGCTTCGTAGTTCTAAAGAGAGGCTCAAGTCGCTTGGGAATAGCGGATCGTGCTTCCACCGAAAGTTCTTCCCCCTCTACCACCAAATCTTCCACCGCTTTTTGTACCAGAGGAAAATCTTCGCCACCAACGACTTCCAGTATGTACGCCCTGAGCTCAGGTGGCACATTGGGGTGAAGAACAACCCCTCTTGTGGCCGCAAGCAAACGAGCAGGATGTCGCTGCGTAGAGAACACATCTTTCAGGCGTGTACGAATAGCTTCTATGCACCCCACAACTGCAATTTCTTTTTCTTTTGATGAACGCTCTACCGTTGGCCTATGCGTTTGGAAATTCTGGAAGTAATCGATAATTTCCAGAACGATGGCCCGAATCCTGTTTCCTTGTTGCTCATGCATTCGCATATCCACATCGTGAAATGCTCCACACTGCTCCATAGCCAACTCAACAATGGTACACACTCCTGGCCTTTCCCACACATCTGGAAAAAGATCCACTAACAGCACTCTCATATTCCGAAGAACAGAAAGGACTTTCTGAACCCACGCAGAATCTATGGGAATGGGTTCGTCATGAGGATGGATGCTATCAACAGCTACTTCCAACGCAGCATGACTCTCCACGAGAAAATTGAATGGAGCCTCTGTTGCATCCTGTTGCGGGATGGCATCCAAGATCGACTGCAAAGCAGCGAGAAACTCACGCATGGATCCTATAAGAAGTTCCCGTATGCGCACTGCTTCTTCTCCTGTCGCTGTACAGGAAAATAGGGAAACTAACATGGTCAATTCTCGCCGTAATGCCTCTACGGAGCGGGGATTTTTTGCTGCCAAAACTTTCTCAAAGACCGGCCAGCTCAATTCTCCATGAAAATCACCTAACTCTGCTTTGGCCGCTCCTGATTCCTGTTCAGACATAAAAAATTGGAAAGTATTCTATAATAAATATTACTTTAAGCAAGTCCTGAAGCATTCATATGCAAGCCGACATTATGCTATGTCTCTTCCATATAACCCACACAGCCACCTCCCTCCTGTAAACTCCGTACAAAGCGTGTGGCCGTTCTTTTCAAAGAAAGAGCGGGAAACAAGATTGGCAATGGGTTTATGTGTAACACCGGCAATGAGAAAACTTGCCTTCGTGTCGCCGAAAACAAAATCGTATAGGTGTTGGCCAATCCCCTGGTGCTGGTACTCCGGGTGCACTGCGATTTGATCTATGTAGATCCAATGCGGGTGCTCCAGAGCATAGAGCTTTTGGAGAAGTGCTTTGGGATACTGTAAGAGATCACCCATTGCCTCAAGTTCACGACGGTCATGTGCAATGAGGAATCCAACAATGGTACGGCCTCTCTCTGCAACTGAGCAGTATTGTGAGAAGGAAAAACGTTTGGCGTACGCTTCTTCGGGTTTTACAAACAGAAGAAACCCGCGGGAAGAGAGTTCGGTTGTGTTGTCTCCTTCATGAAACTCCAACATCTTCCCCAGCTCTATTACAGCAGCCACATCTTCCACAGTGGCCCGTCTGTAATGCACATTTTCTTCCATACTCAGGTAATAATTTTGTAGAGCGCATTGGCGTCCACTGCCGCTTTCAGTTCCATGCCAATGCGTTCTCCCACGCTCATGCACTCACCATGGAGATACCCCGAGTACGGAGTTGCTCGTGTGCCCGGTGAACCGGGAATGCGCATGGAAACATCAAAAATGACGATATCTTCCTTTCCATTCTCCGCAACCACAGCCCCCTGCAGGGCAAATGGACCAATAATGCCCTTTTGCGCGGGATCCACCTTGGGAGAAAGTTTTTTGGTTTCCGCTACGAACCGCTCCCCGAGTTCAAATGCTTTTTCAAGAATGGATTCTTTTACTGTGCACGAAACATGACCTGTTTCTATCATCTTGAGGTCTACATGCTTTGCCACCTTCTCCTGTTCCGTACCTACAAGACGCAGGAAGCCGTCTAAGTTGGTCTGCCTGCGCATGTCGGTACCAAGAAGTTCAAGTTCTTCCGTCAGGGGTGAGTAGAAGAAGTTAAAGTTTACCGGTGCACCCACTATAAATTCTTCGATAGTCGCAGTGCGCCAGTCCGCACCCACAAGACCCTCCTTCTCCAGTCGACTCCCTTCTTTCTCCCAGGCCGACCTATCGTGTGCGAGAAAGAACGCACGCTCGTACCCGCGATTGGCCTCACTCGCTTTTACGATGCAGAGTCGCCCGTCCATATCTTCGGGAGAGGTAAAAATGCGCGGAGTGCGAATATTGGCATATTCCAGCAGATGATACTGATTAAATGGCTGATTGCGCTCCTCTACTTTTATAAGATGCCGGGAACCGAAAATGGGAACACGAAAGTCGTTTTCCACTTTGGAAAAGTCATCGAAGTACACCCAGAAGTATCGGTTGTGAATGAAGATGGTATTCATTGCACGCAACTGCTCCTGCACATCTGCATCGAGTACATTGGAAAACTGCGGCCGTACAATCACTTCATCTATGCAGCCACGACCCTCCCGGGTTTTGTAGTACTGCGTGAAAGTTTTCTCTCTCCCCTCACGCGCAACACACACTGTGTGAAATCTGTGCTTTTTGGCACCCTGAGCAACATCCAATGCACTGTGTCCCCCAAGCACCCCCACGGTAATTTTTTTAGTATCGTAGCCGTTGAGGAGTTCCATTGGTTCCATGTATAGAATGGTAAAGGGGAAAGAGGAAATGGTAAATGCTTAAAGCTTATAGCTAAAAACTTTTAGCTGTGAGCAAGTATCTAAGCTTCAGGAACGAAAGAAAAAGATCAATTAGCCAAGCACCTCCTCCAACCTCCCTTCTTCTATTCCCTGTTTAATGTCCCTAGCAATTCTCCTGCCTGTACTCATGGGCACATCGTACTTGAGCGCCGTGTACGGAGACCCTTCTACAAAAGGATTGGTACCGGCTACAATCCGCGCGCTGATTTCAAACACAAAGATCTCCAGTTTGCGGGTGATAATGCACTCCAGGCAGAACGGCCCAAAGAGTCCGGAACCACATAAGTCTTTACTGGTCTGCACAACGCGGTCTCCCATATCAAAAAATTCCTGGAGAAGAGATTCCCGTACAACCACAGGAATGTTACCCACTATAGTATAGCTGGTGTGGATTTTTGCTGCGAGCTGGTCCTCGGCTTTTATGCGTCCGATGGAATCGGCATTACTCTCGTAGCGTTTATCAAAACTCATAATCTCCAATTCTGCGGTAAGAGGTGAGTAAAAGTAGTGTGCGTAGATAGGTACCCCCACGATGTACTCCTGTATGGCGAAATCATTCTCGTTGGGGTATTTGCGGTCCTTTACTTCGTGGAACTGTTCGGGAGTCCTGGCGACAAAGTATCCAAATCCTCCACCCGCTCCATGGAACTTTACAATAACGGGCTTCTCTATGTCCTCCGGCTTTTCAAGCACACGGGGAAGTTTGAGGCCGGCTTTTTCCAGCCATTGCCTCTCGAGTGTTCTGTCTGATTCCCATTTGAGTATGTCCTTTGTGCCGTAGTACATCACCTGCATTTCCCGCACACGGTCATGGCCCATGTAGGCAATGAAGGAGCCATGCGGAATGATGATGGCATTGCGCTTGATGAGTTCCTCTTCCAGTTCTGCATTCCAGTCTGACCAGTCATCTACAAAAAGCATTTCATCCGCTACACCATAGGAGTGGTACGGACGTTCTGAACCTTTCTTACAAATCACAAGATTACGCATGCCTTCGTCTTTTGCTCCTTTGAGGATTTGCAACGCACTATGGCTGCCAATGGTCGCTATAACAAAGTCTTTTGGGTTTGTAGAAGCCGGCAGAATGGGCTTAGGTTTGCTCATGGGATTTTGAAGAATGTACACTCTTTTAAAGATTTATGCAAGATCATTTACCCTTCCCCACCTACCTTCTGTACAACGGTAGCAGTTTTAAAAATACGTAAATGAACTTCAGATTGATTTTCTCCACCTTCAACAGCTGATCCATGTATATGAGGATAGGATGTCACGAGATCCACAAATTCTCCTTTCTGCGGATCAATTCCACACTCACGCACTTCACTTGTTATAAAGAAAAGAACATCCGCAACATGCAGAAAAACTTGCATCTGTTGATTAATAATACGTCGCAGTTCCCATACATGTGTCGCCAAATTTTCCTGGTACACATTCAGAGCAGGAATCATATCATCCACAGCTATATGCTCGCACTTGCACGCACCCGCAAAGAATGTGCTAAAGCGGGCAATTAAATCCGTTACAAGTTCCTGTACAACACCATTCATGTTTAATGCTGAGTAGTGTTTCGAATGTGAAATGATGAAAGGATTTTCCTCCAGTACAGACTCCACTATGCCCAATGCTTCCGCCTCCTCCTCTAAGACAGCCCGAGAATCGGACGTGACCTCAAACTGAGGATCACGGGCAAGAAGCTGACGAATAAACCCCAAAACTTGCCGTACCTGCAAATCATTCCATGTCAGTAATTTTATTGTATTGCCGTTAGCCACATGCGGATCTGAATTACACTCTCCATCGGCTTCTTCGATTTCCACACACGCTGCCGAGTAATCAACAGTTTCTATAGTCATAGGTTTAACGAGAAAGCTACGCCGAACAAATTTTGTTTACAACAGTTTACATTCGACAAAGAGGATGTTTGTTTTCTTGCTTTTTTTGAGGGAAAAAACAAAATCTTGCTTCAAAAGAACTTATACAGTGCAATGGATTTTACAGCTGTTATACTCCCCGCACTTCGCATGAAACGTCTCGCACTCTTTCTTGGCCTGGCAGCGGTACCTGTGGTGATTTTGGCCTTACTCTTCCCCGGCAGATTTTTGGGAGGACACGATATAGCAGCACAGCAGACGTACACGCCAAACCCCGGAGCGGATATAGTGGTCTTTGTACGCGACGGTTGCCCGCACTGTGCAGCTTTCCATGAGTTTGCCACTGCGCAGGGATGGACTGTGGACTACAGAGAAATTACAAACCTGGATGCACAGCGCATGTTTGAAGATGTACAGACCAAAGCACCTATGTTGAACCAGGGCGTTCCGACCTTTGTATTTGATGGCCACGTAATACAGGGATACGACACAGATGCGACTTCGGGGAAGAGAATCAGGAGCATCTACGAAAAGTGCAAGGCAAGCCGGGAAGGCTGCCTGCCGTACGAAGAGTTCATCGGAAGCAGTGCGGTAGTGGAACTGGAAAGTGCCGCAGAAGGCATCTGCGATGAAAACTGTGATGCAAACGTAGAGAAATACGTCTTTGACCTGTGGATGTTCGGCAAAGTGGATTTAACGCTCCTTTCGCTTCCCGTTCTCTCTATTCTCCTCGGCTTTTTAGATGGGTTTAACCCTTGCGCCATGTGGGTGCTTATAACCCTTCTCACTCTTCTTATAAACACGCATGACATGAAGAAGGTGTGGATAATAGGAGGAACGTTCCTCTTTGTGAGTGGGGCTGTGTACTACCTCTTTATTGCCGCATGGCTGAATGTGTTCCTGCTCATAGGTCTCAATGTCTTGGTGCAGAAGATCATTGGACTTGTTGCCATAGGAGGGGGCGGTTTCTACCTCTACGAAGCATTTGGCAAAGACCCCAACCAGTGCAATGTGAGTAACCTGAGCAGACGGCAGAAGACCATTGCAAGTATGAAAAGGATAATGCAGATATCTGCCTGGCCGGCCATGATTGTGGGAGTAATCATTCTCGCCGTGTCTGTGAATATGATTGAACTGGTGTGCACAGCAGGACTTCCTGCAGTCTTTACGCAAATTCTTGCCTTTAACGATGTGTCCCATGCAGCACGGTACGGCTACATAGGGCTCTACATTCTGCTCTACATGATTGATGACCTGGTAATCTTTGTCATTGCCATCTACACACTGCACGCCACAGGTCTCACCACAAAGTATCGACGGTTTACGCTCATCTTTGGAGGATTGCTGATGTATGGGTTGGGGGTTCTGCTGATATTTGCACCGGAGATGCTGACGTTTAGCTAGCGTACTAGCGTCCCTAGCGTTACTAGCTTTACTAGGGATTTTTTTTAGAATCTTGTGTCCTTTCTTCAGGGGAAAAGAGAGTCACAAGAAAGAATGGCAGAAGCTAATGAAGCTAATCTCGCTAACAAAGCTAGTGAAGCTAGTCCTAGTATCCCCTGCTTCTCTCTACGCATCGGCTACGGGCAGCTCCCAGATATTTGTAGCAGCGTCTATCTCCTTTCTCCTGCACTCTGGTAACGGTGCCGTTCTTCACTTCCAGGTTTAAAGAAGCATCCTCTTCCTGTATCCCCTTCATGTCTGCATAGGGTAAACAGTCTTTCATGTAGGCATTGAAAGCTTCCTGCATAGATGAACGTACAAGCTGGTCTATAGCCCTACCGGGAACCAGAGGAATAATGATTGCTTCGAGCTCGCGTGCAAAACGCACTTTGTTTCTGCACTCTTCAGGATCCAATACTTTGCCTTCGGGGACAGTAGGTTCCTGTATGGCACCCGATATACCGGAAGTGCGCAGTGGCGCCTGTGGGCGATAGCGTTTGTCGTTTTCGGAAATGGCACGGCGTCGGTACTGGTCATCGGCCACAAAACCTTCGCGGTAAGAAACAAATTGTGCATCTTGCTGCGTAAGGCTCGCAACCGCATCGCGGCCACTTGCTACAAAACCGGCACCAATGAGAGTGCCAAGAATGAGACCGCAGATGGCGGCGCTTGTTTCGCGATGTACCATGATCGAAAAGGGAAGAGATGTGTATGTTCGTGTTAAGTATACCATACATTAGAATGGAACGCTACATTGCTTTCTGTGCATGCAAGTATTGACAAAACAAAAACATAATGCAAAATTTAGCATATGCATACAGGAGTTTTGCGAATCAAATTTCAGCCAGAAGTAGCTAAGGAAGGTGCAAATAAAGTTGCCACAGAGTTCGGTCTACCTTCTCCTGAGTTAAGAGAAGGGCAAACGGGAGTAGCTATTGATATTACATCACCAAAAGAAGGAACTGAATTTGCTTCTCGTATAAGAAAAGTACTGCAAGACACCAATATTGAATGCCAGATAGAAATCCTACACCCTTAAAAGTATAATCATTTCTGCCGGAACGGCAGGTACTGGAGAGAGGGGGAAATATTAAAAGACACTGAAAAATATAGATGTAAGCTCAGTACCCCTTCGTTCGCCTGCGGCGAACTACGGGGCACACAGTATCTTGCGACTCACTGCGTCGTTTCACTCCTTGTTCGTCTGCAATTCAACGATGCTGTTTGTGAGTTCAGTACCCCTTCGTTCGCCTGCGGCGAACTACGGGGCACACAGTATCTTGCGACTCACTGCGTCGTTTCACTCCTTGTTCGTCTGCAATTCAACTGTGGAGGTGCCGGAGGGATTTGTCCGGCTTCGTTTACAACTACGCCGTGACTGCATCGACACTACGGCGAAGCCGAACGAAGTGAGGCGAAGACGAGTGGAGGTGCCGGAGGGATTTGCACCCTCGCATGGTGGTTTTGCAGACCACTGCCTTACTGCTTGGCTACGGCACCAGAATGTCTTTGCAGGAGATTAAAATGAGAATGGAGCAATGGTGCTATCTTGCCAACCGTAGTCGCGCGAACGCGGAACGAAGGTTGGCGGCACCAGTGCAAACAGTGTATGCGAAAATGAATGGTCTGTGAAAGCTTACTCACAAATTCTCTCCCCTACTTCTGCTCAGCTCCCGCCTCTTCAAAGATCGACTCCCGCAATATGAGTGTCACCTGGTTTTCCAGTGCCGCATCCAGCGATACAGGAGTGGTGGCAGTTACACTGTAACCGACTCCATTGGCAACGGTACTCACCTGGAAGAACCGGCGCAATGTTTCACCTTCGGCAGGTTGTGCCTTAAAAATATGCATGTGCACATCTTCACCCGCAATAGTGGTTTCCCGTGTATCTATCTCTTCGTAGCCGGGCAACACAGTCACCGCACGCACACTGGCACTGCTGTAGTCTTTTGCCGAAACTGCCTTACGGAGTGGCTCTCTCGTGACGGTAACCGTAGGAAACTGCCCGGAAACGGGCACGTCACTCTGAAATGCCACTATGGTATCTGTCGGCACACCGCGCTGACGCAATGTTTCACCATCTATGACCATCCAATGATCCGGAAGACATGTTCCGTAGGTACCGTCCCAGTAGTCTGTCTTGCAGGCAATGTTCGTTCCCCCACCGCCATCACCACACGCTGCAAGTGTAAAACATGCCGCCAGAAGAAGAACATGATATCGCATGCAATGTATTGTACGTGACACACTTCCGAAGGCAATAGAAGCAATCAAGGCAGCCAGGAAAAGTACAGATACGCACTCCTGATTCATGCTGACGTTCATGTGTATCGTTCTGCAGAACGGTCTTACGTTCTGGGGTGAGTGATCGTTGATCACCTGCATTTCTTTGATTTCTTGGATTCTCTCTTGGAAAAGAGAAAAAAGAACCAATTAGACATTTGCACAAAACATGGCGAAAAATCTATTCGTGAATTGAGAGAAATGCCTCAGACTGGTACAATAGTATGAAAACTATGCAAAAAAGTTCCATTGTCACCCTTCGCCAGAGCATGACTGCCTGTAACCACGTGATCAGAAAAACTTTCTTTCAAAGGAAAGCACAGCATCAACACAGCTTTGGCCACACCTGTTTGGCAGTAGCTACGCTCTTACTGCTGCCGCTCTGTGCGGTAGCGGAAGGAACACTGCATGCAGATGATTCTGTAGCGGGCCTTGGAACAGATATTGATGTTGCAGGCGTGGAAGCCGGAATGCAGCTCATGGTAGTGGTGACTCCTCCGCTCGGAGAAGAACAGACTATAGCGATACGCACGGATGCAAGAGGGGCAACCAGTGCACAGCTGAAGGGAAGGGATACCGAAGTAGCAGGTGTGTACACGGTACACTTGGAGAAAAATGGACAGGATCTTGGTCTGGAAACAACATTCGAAATACTGCCGGATAAACTGAGCAACACAAAGAGCAGCATTCAACTCAGCCACACGGAACTCGCACCGACAGGAAAAGATACGGTGGAAGCATTGGTCATCGTACGAGACGAGTATGGCAATCCCCTGCCCAACAGACCTCTCAAACTTATTTCCAGCCGGTCAGGTGACCGCATTTCATCTTTGGAGAGTGAAACAGATGAAAGTGGCGCGCAGCATTTCAGCATAGCAACCACAGAAAAAGGTGAACTATATTTGAGAGCTATCGACCTACTCAGTGGCACACTTATAGATGCCGAGGCGGTATTGTATGCCGGTTTGGCAAACACAGCAGTGGGCGGCCCGCAGGCTGCAACGAACCGTCAACTCTACAGTGGAACGAGTACTGCAAATTTTGCCGCAGATGTTCTGGGAAGAAATCTATACGGGCAAGTATCCGGCTTTGGGTTGGTAGACCACTTTGAAATAGATGCTCCCGAGGAATTGGGAGTGAATGAAGATGCCAGTATTCGTATCACCGCAGTAGATAGGAGCGGGAACCGTGTGGAAGATTATACCAATACCGTGTACCTCTCTTCCACTGATCCGCTGGCATTCCTCCCGGTAGGAGGAGAAATACAGTTCGAACCCCGCAACTTGGGTCAAAAAGTGCTCACCCTTGGTTTGCGCTTTCGCACGCCGGATCCCAAACACATTCTGTACGCAGAAGACAGCAAGAACCCCAATGTCTTCGGACAGGTGTTTATTAAAGTAACAGGAGATGGTCTTGCAGCCGGAACAAAGAAGATCCAAATTACCTCACCCACAGCGGGTTCCGTTCTCAGTACACCGGAAGTGACGGTCAAAGGTGTATCGGAACCGTTCGTAAACCTCATTGTCACCGGTGGAACAGAAGATGTAGAGGGTGATACGACTATTGATGGTGCCTTCTCCATTACCGTGCAACTGGATCCTGAAAAAACAACACACACACTGCGTGTGCAGGATAAGGATGGTTTTAACAGACTCGATTCCGGTGAGTTTACCATTACTTTGGATAGCACAGCTCCCCAAGTGAGTGATGTGAACTTTACGCCGGAAAGTCCTATGGAAGAAACGGAGGTTCTCCTGGTCGTACATACGGAACAGGAAGACATTGCCGGAGTCACCGTACAAATAGGAGAAGCAGATCCCATAAACCTGGAACCCGTCAAAGAGAAACCCGGCACCTACCAGCGACTGCTGGATGCTCCCGCAGCAGGCGACTATGACACAGCGATCGTCGTACGGGACAATGCCGGGAATGAGACTACGGAAACTGTGCCGTTTCATGTAGAGCGTACCGCTCTGCCGAAAGTGCAGAATGTAAAAGTGACTCCGGATACGAACGCAGTCACCTTGCAGTGGGACCCCATCGTGAGTGAACCGGTCGATGCGTACCGCATATATGTAGGTGAATCCCCGACCGAGTTTGACTTTAATTTGGATACCACCGTGGCCACGAGTGCCGCACAGGTTGCCGGTTTGCGTCCCGGCGTGCAGTACTATTTTGCGGTCACTGCTTTGGAATCCGACCGCGAAAGCAAGGAATTCGATACCGTCTCTACCACAGTGAAAGGACTGCACATTAGTGTGTCTCCCCAGAATGCCAGTTTACTCATAGACTGGTCCAAACTGGTGATTGATACCACGCTCTCCTCATTTATTCTGGAATTCGGTGTACAGCCCGATAACCTCACAGAGAAAAGAATTCTCAATAGTGAACTCCGTAGTTACACACTGCGTGATCTTATCAATGATGTGACGTACTACCTCAAACTCACACCGGTCAGTGTGACCGGACAGTTAATGGATGACTTTTCGAGCACGGCAGAAGGCACACCCAATGGAGCGGGATTCACTGTAACACCGGGAGATGAAGTGCCGTTCAATACGGCCCTGGGTGCGGCTCTCACCACCCCCCCGCCCAACCTCCACAGCAGTGCACCACAAACTCCCTCCACGGGATTGCCCCTTGCTGTAAAGTGGACGCTTGCTCTCGCCATAGCCGGGGGTCTGCTCATCCACAGGAATCGCAAACGCAAAATGCACAGGACCTCTGCATTCCTTCAGGCAATGCATGCCAGATACAAACAGAAATAGTTTTACCATGCAACCACACACACTCTCCATCGGTGGGGCTACCTACGACATCTTCGTGCCCCTTGATCGTGACACGGTACAATCCGGTGTTACAAACACGCCGGCGTTTACTCTGCCACTGGGAAACAAAATACGTGTGAAGAATGTCGTGGAAACCTGCGGCGGGGGTGCTTCCAACACAGCTGTAGGTCTTGCAAGACTGGGGTGTCATGCCGGCTTCTGCGGCGTAGTGGGAGATGATCAGTGGGGTGAAGCACTCCGTCGGAACTTTGAACAGGAAGGTGTGGATTGCTCCTGTCTTACTGTTGTAGAAAAGGAGATTTCCAGTTTTTCCATTATCCTTTCGGCAGGCTCAGGCGAGCGAGTCATTCTGTACGACCCGGGAACCAACGACCACCTGCATGATGTGACCTTCGACCGTGAGCATGCCGGAAAAACAAATTGGGTCTATTTAAACCATATACAACAGGAAACGTGTGTCATTGAAGATGACATCATCAAGATGCTTTCTGTAGAGAGTGGCCCCAAGCTCACCTGGAATCCGGGTGGGTGCCAGATAGATGTAGGCATATCGGCAAAAAAAAACTGTCTGCTCTTGGCACACACACATCTTTTGCAGTTGAACAAGCAGGAGGCACTGCAATTTACAAAGAAGAAAACAGTGGAAGATGCATTGCAGGTGCTCCTGGAAGAGGGAGTACAGATTGTTCTCATCACAGATGGAAAGAATGGTTCAGTGGCCTGTGACAGCCAGCACATCTACCGGTGTCCTGTGCCGGAAGAAAACACGGTAGTGGATACCACAGGTGCCGGCGATGCATTTGGCACCGGCGTTACGTGGGGTCTGGCCACCGGAAGAAGCTTGCCGGAAGCCCTGAAAGCGGGTACCATAAATGCAACGAGTGTCGTCGGCGCCGTGGGCGCACAGGCGGGACTCCTTACAGAAACCGAGATGCTTCGCAGGCTCAAAGAGACACCACTCCACGTTGATATTCAGCCTCTCTAGCACCATTTCTTTCCTCTCTCGCTATGTCGGAAGAAAACACACTCCTCCAAATACAGGAACTCATAGAATCGGCAGAATCCTCTCTGGGAACTGCACGTGCACTGTTGCGGTCTGTTACCGGTGTCACGGACACCGCACACGAAAAACTCTCCGGGAGAGCAGGGTCTATGGGATCCTCTTTTTCTGAAAACAGTAAAGTAGTCGAGGGCGTCTTCGACGGACAGAACATGGTAGATGCGAATGGGGAAACATATCCGGTTCCGGCAAACTATGCCAGCAAGAGCAAACTTGTGGAGGGGGACGGTATGAAACTGACCATTACAGATGAAGGGAAATTTATTTATAAACAAATTGCACCTATAAAAAGACGTACTGTTATGGGCTCTCTTATTCAGGAAGACGGACAGTACAGAGTATTGGTGGATGGCAAAGCCTATAGAGTTCTTTTGGCGTCTGTCACGTTCTACCGTGCAGAAATTGGCGACCAGGTCACCATTCTTCTGCCCGATGGAGAAGAGGCGAATTGGGGAGCTATAGACGCGGTCATCCCCAAGCACCTTGCCGAAGCAGCAGCTCATAAGTCCGTAGCCAAAGATACGCGTGAAGATGCAGACGGTGAACTGAGCCCGGCGATGGAAGATGAAAACAGTTAAATTCTCACACCTCTGAGCTATGAACAGTCCGGCACGCATCATCGCCCCCATTGTGTGTGCCCTTCTCTGCGCAAGCGCATTGACGGTTTTCCTCTGGTGGGAACTCACGCAATCTACAGACATACTGCGCAGAGGCACGAGTGCACCCGATGAACAACAGTTCTTTCTGCAGACAACGGAAATACCGGGCGCAGTAGATCCGCGGGATCGGGCGCTCTTTTACCTGCGACAGGGTGATCTGCTCGCACTACGGGGACAATGGTCAGACGCGCAGGAAGAGTACGCAAAAGCGGTAGACGCCAAAGGCGGCTTAACCGCTTTGCGCAAGCTTGCGCAGGCGCAAATGCAGCGACGTGATATCGCCGGCGTGCACTCCACGCTCAAGGAACTCAAGAAAGAAGGAGCAAAAACAGAAGACCTGCTCCTTCTGGAAAGTATAGTGGCACTACGTACGGGTGAACTGGTGGAAGCACGGACTCTGCTGGAAAACGCAACAGAGTCTCCCCAACAGCACTACGGAAAATCGCTCCTCTCTATCATAGAAGGGAACCATGAGCAGGCGCAGGCCGAACTCCAACAGGTAGTGGACGGATGGGAACCGGTCCTGCGGTCCCACGCACGTACTCTCATGGCTGCATATCAGGAGTTCGCCCTCTTTGAAGACAGCCCCAACATTCACCTCATCACACTCCTCTCACGGGCACTTGCACAGGTGCAGGAATGTGAACTGGCTCTCCCGCTACTGGTACAGGTAACACAGACACAAGCCGACTACCGCGATGCATGGATTGTACAGGGTTACTGCGAACTCACTACGGAACGCCCCGAACAAGCCCTTGCGTCTCTTGAGCAGGCCTACAATTTAGATCCGCTCAAGCCGGAAATTCAGTACTTCCTCGCACGGAGCTATGCAGCGGTCAATGATCACAAGAATGCCATCACCTTCTTTGAATATGCACTGCAAAACGGATTTCAGCCCGCCTCTGAAGTACGGCGTCACATAGCAGAGTCGGCCCTCATCAGCGGCAATTCAGATCTTGCATTGCAGCAGTACGAAGCCCTCACCAAAGAACCGGGTGCAACCGTAGAACCGTACGAAGGCTACGTGACCGCCAGTATCGCACTCGGCCGTTCAGAGGAAGCATACTTCCTTGCAAAGCAGGCTGTGGATCGCTGGCCGGGCGACGCCACAGCTCATGACCTGCTGGGGTGGGCAGCAATGGAAACAAATCGTCAGGAGGAAGCAAAGCAGGAACTGCAGAAAGCACTGGAGATCAATCCGTATTTAACGAGTGCAAAGGAGAGGATGAAGCAGCTCTAAACCAAGTGTGCCAACCCACCCTGAGGACGCACCCACGGAGGGGTGCGTCCTCAGGTGTTAGGAGCTGCTCCCCTCCGTGGGTGCAGCTCCGTAGGTGCAGCTCCGTAGGTGTGGCTTCATAGGTGCGATTCCGCGTTAGTTCTTCCATAGCAAAGAAGGCCAGAAATAACCTCTGGTCTTCTTTGTGTTTTTGTTTGTCTATCCTCCTTGACTGTCAACACCCGGTCTAATGGGAGCTGAGTCATTATAGCGGAGAATGACTGAGGAGAGGTGTCCTCGACTCTCTGCCTTGCTCTGGTTTCTTGTTTCTCCTCGTAACCTAACGAAGTCCCCGTGCCGGTTCATTTAGACTGCGCCATAATGCGTTCAGTGAACACTGGGGAGTGAAATGTGCATGGTGTACAGCAACCTCCCATGTACAACACGACATGACAGAGCAGAGAGAAGGATGAGCACTATGAGAGCAACTGTATGGCGCTCTACAACGACGCATGGTGCTCGTTCTCCTTTCAACTAGAAGACAATTGCGATGTTTGTGTGAGAGCAAGTCGATCTACTTCTGTAGGTAAATCAAATCATTGTACTCGATTTTTGGCCTCCACACAAGATAAATTCCTCTACAATACCCCCTGTGAAAACCTACCTTCATGGCACCGGACTCTTGCTGCTGGCTCTCGCAGGCAGCGCACTGCTGATGCTGCTCGTCTTCACATTAACGAGCATGCTGACCATTTGGAACCGGCCGGCCGCAGCGTACCTCCCCGTAGAATCCACTCTTGCTGTCTTCCATCATCCGTCCCATGCAGACCTCGAACTCTACGGCGTTTGGTTTCCGAAGCTCCGGGGACTAGAGACTGAGGGTGTAGAAGCAATCGCACTGGTACAGCGGGAACAAGACCGCATACCCATCCTCTTCTTCAGAACAGAAGCACAGAATCCAAAGGAGGAAACAGTAACCCTGGGTTCCTACCATGTCACTTCTCCCCGTGGAGAGATACTCCAGTGGCTGGCCACACAAACGGGAAGTACACTTGCTGATTCCAATACCTACGACGCGCTACGTGCAGGCAGAACGCACGGATCCTCCTGGATATTTATTCGGAAGGAAGCGATTCCAGAGGCCACTACCCTGCAAGCGCAACTGCTGCAGGGATTCCTGTTGCAGGATGGTACCGCTCTTGCCATTTCCGAAGAGGAAGAGGGCATGCGTTTCATCGCTCTCTATGGCGGAAAAAACTCTCCCGGTGCCGGTCCACTGCCACCTCTTCAGGTAGGAACAGGAGCACTACTCACGATGCAGCTGCATGAGGGAAGTAGTCTGTGGAAGAGTGTGCAGTCCTACCTGACCTCCGACCACAGCACACAACTTTCCGGACTATTGCAACAACTTCTCTACACAGGATTCGGAGAGGGATTGAGTATGGAATACGATATTCTCCCTCTGCTTCACAGGAATCTATCTATCTCGCTGCAACTCAGCAGTTCCGGCACCCTGCTTGTTGCACTGCATGCCACCGGGAAGGACACAGAAGAACTGACATTGCTGACTGAGCGCCTGCACGAAGGCACCAAATGGAGATTGCCAACAACCAGTGCGGCTACGTACGTATTTGACCAGCGCTTCTCTACCAAAACCATGCGCACAGACACATCAAGATTTACCGAAGAACTTTCGGTAGAGAACGGCTGGGAAATTCACCGCACTCGGGCCACCGACGCAACAACCGGACTGTTTACCGCTGTGCGCGGAAATGAGTTGCTTTTGGCGAATACCGAAACAGTGCTCTCTTCTCTTCTGCAGAGTGACGGGAGCTCCTCGGTCTTCTATGTGGATGAGAAAACTCCTTCCGCCAACCGGATGCTTGGCTGGGCGGATGTCTCCCGTTTGCAGCCGATTGTACAAAAGTATCTGCCAGCTCTCTCCGGACCAACGGATCTTCCTCTCTTCCAGCACATTACCTCTTCTGTGCTGTGGTCTATGGATGATACAGGGCCCTTAAAAACTATGACGGTTCGGGGAAGATAGTTTTGGGTTACTCCACCTGACACAGTAGATAGGCTGGGCAGAACAGGAAATGTCATCACAATTGCCTACTGCTACTATCTACTGCGCTACAGGGTCTGGAAGTGAAGCTCCACGCCCTTACGGGCATGGCATCTTTCTCACTTCGCTGCTCTGCAGCGCGAAACCCTGTACCGAACGCTCTATAAATTGAGGAGGAACCAATGCACCATTCATTCCCGACCTTACGGTCGGGCGTTCTGGTACACGGGTAAAAAAAGTCCAATTCCCAATTTCAAAGTTACGCCAAAGTCGCTACCCTACCTCCAAATGCCATTCATCCAATCTGCCAAATTCTTCTTTGCACTCTCCTCTGCACTTGTTGTAGCAGGGATAGTGCTGTTCTTTATTCCGGGTCCGGTACTCAGCATCGACTTTACGGGAGGAACCCTCATAGAGCTTGACCTGCCGGCAGAAGTGACAAAAGAGGCACTCACTTCTGCTCTTGCAAGTATCCCGGGGGAAACACCACTCGGGAATGTGGCTCTTTCCCGCACCAAAGATGGGAGCGTTCTGCTGCGTATGCGCGATATAACCAACGAAGAACATGTGGCTCTGATAGCACATCTGGAAGAGGAATTTGGGGCTGTGACCGAACACCAGTTTACGACTATAGGACCCACCGTCGGTGCATCTCTTAAGAAACGCGCCGTGTGGGCATTGTTCATTGCCTCTGTTGCCATAGTGGTATACATCGCCTTTGCCTTCCGTAAAATTCCACGCAGATTAAGTCCGTGGCGCTTTGGAATTGTTGCTGTTGTCACGCTGTTGCATGACATTATTGGCACTGTGGGAATTTTTGTGATCATGAGCCACTACACATCTTTTGAGGTAGATACGCTCTTTGTTACGGCATTGCTCACCATTCTTGGCTACTCAGTAAACGATACCATCGTTATTTTTGACCGTATTCGGGATAACCTCGCAAACCAGGAACGGGGAGAGCCTTTCGCAGTCGTCGCAGAACGAAGCCTGAAGGAAAGCATTACCCGCTCCTTCAACACCAGCTTCTCCACGCTCATTATGCTCTTTGCTCTCTACTTCCTGGGCTCCGAAAGTATCCGCTGGTTCGTGCTCACACTCTGTGTGGGCACCATCATCGGAACATACTCCTCTATCTTTATAGCTACACCACTTCTGGTCTACTGGCAGAAGAATCCCCGCGCATGACCACTCCTTCCACCATTCATCGCGAAGACAACGGACGTATTACCTGCACAGTTTCTTTCAGTGCAGAAGAAGCTACTTCTTCTGAGGAAAAAGCCCTCCAAAAACTCGGAACCAACGTACAGGTAGACGGCTTCCGGAAGGGCGCAGTACCCGGTTCCGTGCTCAGGGAGAAAATAGATCCGGCAAAGCTCTTTGAAGAGACGGTTCGGGGTTTACTCCCGGGTGCATTCACGTCGCTGGTACAGGAGCATGACATCAAGCCGGTTATTTCACCCAAAGTGGAAATTACCGGAGAATCCCCCATTACCATTAAAGTAACTTTTGTAGAACGACCAAAGGTAAAAATAAAAGGTGCATCGAAAATCTCCGTGAAGATGCAGAAACCCATAGTGGAAGAAAAAGATCTCGAACAGATGATTGGCTACATGCTCAAACAACATCAAACGAGCAAGCCGGTCGACCGACCTGCGCAGGAAGGAGACAGAATCACTATGGATTTCTGGGGAGAGGCAGCAAACGGCAAAGAGATAGAAAGTATACGCACGAACGGTCATCAGGTTGTTGTTGGCAGTAAGGTATTACTACCCGGTTTCGAAGAGCAACTCAAAGGCCTGAAAAAAGGTGCATCAAAAGACTTTACACTCCCCTTCCCCGAAAAACATCAGTCCGAAGAACTCCGCGGGAAGCCGGTAACATTCCATGTCATTGTAAAAGCAGTGGAGGAACTTTCTACCCCCGAGCTGACCGATGCATTTGTACAGAAACAGATGCAGACAGATTCTGTCGACGCATTCAAAAAACAGGTGAGAGAATCCATGGAAGCACAGGAAGAATCCATGTTGCGCAGAAAAACCGAAGAAGAAGCCTTTGAAAAAATCCGTGAAGCAACCAAGGTAGATATTGTTCCCGAATTCATCGAAGATGAAAAGCAATCGCTCTTTGAAGAGCTGGCAAAGCAACTGGATCGCCAAAAAATGAGTTTTCCGGACTGGTTAACACAAACCGGAAAAAAACCGGAAGAGGTAGAGAAGGATCTGGAAGAACAGGCAGAGAAGAGGATAACACTACGACTTGGCATCTCTGCGCTTATGGAAGAGAAAGAGATTGATGTAACGGACGATGAAATGAAAAAAGTAGTGGAAGCTCTCGTGTCGCCCCTTTCTGTGGAGGAACGCCTCAAGATTGCACCAAACTACGCCAAAGGAGAACAAGCCTACGAACAACTGAAGTGGCAGAAGAAGGTAGAGAAGTTGTTGGATTCGATTACTAGAAACTAGGAATTCAGTTTTGCATCTTTTATCTCTTGGGATTTTCTCATAGCTAAGAGCTAAGAGCTTTAAGTTCTAAGTTTTTGCAGGTATCTAAGGAACAAGGAAATGAAGTTCTTAAATCCTAATTTCTAGTTTCTAGGAAGAGGGCCACCACACGCGAATGAGTCGTTCCGGGTTGGCATTTCCTATCATGCCGCAATCTTTGCGATGCACAACCACCACACCGGCACGCCCTACGACTCCCATGAGTGGACCATGAGGCCATTCATTGGGTTCGCAGCACTTGGCTGTACGGGTAGGAAGAGGAACACTCCCTTCTACTTCAAACTGCCATTTTTGTGTCTGAGATTTTGGTAAGGAAGCTGTGTGCTGCTGCACAACACGTTTTTCGGGCAGAACATCATTCAGGGCTTCCAGACGCTGCAGCATTGGCAGAATACGCTCGGATCGTTGCCCTATTTTCATAAGGAGATCTTCCCGCTCAGCCATACTCAGCACTTTGCCATCACATATACGCAGAAGAGATAGATCTGTATCTAACAATGGCAACTCAAGCTTCTTCAGTTCTTCATTCACCATCTCCCTGCCCTCGGTTACATAGTGAGGTCTGTTCTGTGCGTACAGGTACCGCTTGAGCTTGGAACGCGAAGAAGCCATCTTCAGCAACTGCATCCAGTGAGAAGATGGCTGCGGGTGCTTATTTTTTAGTACATCCACAATATCACCGTTCTCCAATATGTAGTCGAGCGAAACAATGCTCCCGTTCACCGTAGCACTCTTAAAGGAGAGACCAAGATCGGTATGTAACTGGAAGGCAAAATCCAAAGGCGTAGCACCCTTGGGCAGTTCCACAAGATCGCCTCGCGGTGTGAGTACATAAATGTGATCTGCGAGGGCATCGGACTCCCCCTCCTCCTCCAGTGGCTGCTGCAGCGAAAGCATACTGCGCAACTGCACTTGCTGGAGTGCATGCGCAGCAGAACCACGCTCTTTATACATCCAGTGGGCGGCCACCCCATACTCCGCATCGTGGTGCATAGCCTGAGTACGCACTTGCACCTCCACGCACAGTGACTCATCTTCCATCCCCGGCAAATGCATCAGCGTGGTATGGAGACTGCGGTATCCGTTGGGTTTAGGGAAAGCAATATAGTCTTTAAACCTGTTCGCTACAGGTTTTCCTATTTTGTGCAGAAGTCCGAGCACCTGGTAACACTCGGATTCTGTCTGGACAATAACGCGTATGGCAAAGAGGTCGTAGAGTTGCTGCACATGCGTGGCTTCCTTCTGCTGCATTTTACGGAAGATGCTGTAGATCTTCTTGTCACGCATCTCAATGGAAACAGAAACACCCGCTCCCTGCAGATAGTCTTTGAGTCGTGCGGCAGCATCATCCAGGAAGAGACCATAGCGGTTTCGCAGTTGCTGCAGCTGCTCCGTAAGGCGCTCAGCATCATTGGGGTACACAATGGGAAACGCACCGTGCTCCAACTTGTAGCGGAGTTTATACATACCGAGCCTGGCTGCAACAGGCGCAAAAAGCTGAAGCACATCCTGTGCCGTTTGCCGTCGCTCCGGTGTGGAAAGCTGAGGCAGACACTCCAGTAAAAACGCACGATCACACAGTATAAGGAGTACCGTTCGAATGTCGTCGGAAACGGTAAGGAGTATGAGACGCAAATCTTCTACGGATCTGCGCTTATCACGCAATGTCACGTGGGAAAGGAGATGTGCACCGCTCACGAGCTCCCGCGTTTTGGCCCCGTATGTCTCTTCCAGTTCTGTGAGCATGCACCCCTTGCAATCCAGCATATGCTGAAGCAGACAGGCAACAATGGCTTCCTCATCGGGCTGAAACGGGAGAAGAATATTCAGAACTCCAATGGCATAGTCCATGAGAGGAATACCGGTCCAGTGGGTCTTACCCTCGTACTCCTGCTCGGCATGCCTCCAGGCAGTGGCAATCCTCTTGGTATTGCAGGGAATATCTGCTGACTCTATCCGCTTCACAAGAAGATCGCATGTGTTGACCACGGGAATGTTCATAGGGAGAGATTTAGAAGTATAGCACATCTTCGTGATGAAAAACTAGAAACGAAGAATTCTGAAGCTTATCATAAAATCTCAACGGGATTCTTGACACACGAAACCCCTCGAATACAATAGTGACTACCGTCCGAAGACCGAGGGCATTAGGCTGATGGCCGAAGGTAAGCCCCTCCGAGGCACACAGCATCGCTCACTCGGCTCTTGCTTAGTGCGTCGTGTCGTTTGCCTCGCTGGTCTCCCGGATGGGAGACTGGCTTTATTTTTTGCAAGGATTACTCCACTGAACTATGGCACTTACCAAGGACCAGAAACAGGCACAAGTGAAGGAGCTCACCGAAAAGATGAATTCTGCTTCCTCCATTATCCTTGCACACTACATTGGACTCAGCGTGAGTGAAGTAAGTGAACTGCGCAAAAAGTTGCGCGAAAACGATGCGGAAATGAAAGTGGGAAAGAAAACGCTTATGCATATAGCCGCAAAGGAGGCAGGCCTCCCGGAATTTGATGAAAAAAACATGGAAGGGCCCGTTTCTCTCATTTTCAGTTTTGGTGATCCCCTCTCGGGCGCTCAGGTGGCCTTTAAGTTCGCGAAAGACCACGACAAGGTCAAACTGCTTGGCGGACTCTACGACGGCAAAGTGCTTACAAAGGAAGAGGCAGTGGCGCTGGCACAAATGCCAAGTCGCGACGTCCTTCTTGCAACATTCGTGTGTATGATTCGTTCTCCACTCGTGAGCTTTGCCGGCATATGTAACTCCCCGCTTTCCGGTTTTGCCCGTGCCCTAAAGGAATTGGCGGAAAAGGGAGGTGTGCACCCTGCAGGGGAAAGTGCTCCGGCAGAAACTGCAGAAGCAGAAAAGCCAACCGAGAGCGCTGCCCCAGCCGAAGCAGCCACGGAAGCAACCGTCGCTCCTGCTTCCACCCAAGAAGAACCCAACGAGTCTGCGGAGGAAAACGCTCCTGACGCAGGTGCTCCCGAACCTACAGCAAACGCGTAATTTTATTTTATTTTCCCATTATTCCCATGTCCGATGATACAGCAACTGCAGAGGCTGAGGCGGTAAAACTCTCCAAAGAAGAGAAGGCCGTCATCGACGCTCTGGAAAAACTCAACGTTGTACAACTGAACAATGTCGTCAAATTCATGGAATCTGAGTACGGCATTTCTGCTGCTGCTCCGGTAGCCGTGGCTGCTGCTCCCGCTGCAGGTGGCGGTGACGAAGGCGGAGCTGCAGAAAAGAGCAGCTACGACATAGAACTCACGGAAGCCGGCGGCCAGAAGATTGCCGTTATTAAGGTCGTACGTGAAATCACTGGTCTCCCACTTGGTGAAGCCAAAGCAGCCGTAGATAATGCTCCCAAGGTAGTAAAGGAAGGTGTGCCAAAGGAAGAAGCAGAAACAATGAAGAAGAAGCTGGAAGAAGCCGGAGCCAAAGTGACTCTGAAATAAGACAGAAGATGATGCATCGCTTCTAGAGCCCGGGCCTAAGCCCGGGCTTTTTGTAACATCCCATGCGCATGACTGAAGAGTTCCATAAAAATCTGCAGAGTAATTGACTTTTATTAAAATTTATTCTTTAATATGTATATTGGAATGACCTTACTAAGAGCGTAGTGCTCTTGGGTCTCCAGTGTTCGTTCGTTGATGGAATTCAAAAAGGAGAACCAGAATGAAAACCATCACTGTTTGTTACATCACGCTCATTCTCACCGCCACGACTTGTTTGGCTGACAACACTGTCAAAACGTCCGGAATCGATCTGTGGACTCAACCACAGCTTGAATTTATGGACTTTTCTCCGGTCAGATCTACAAAGGAAACATCCCGAATGGGGGATGAAAAAACACCGGGAATTATCCGGTTCTATTTTTTCCTCGATAGATATGATTTGCCTGGTAAGCGGCTTCTACGGCATGTTGAGTTGAACCTTCACTCAGATGAAGAGGGTACCCATGTCGTGATCTTTGAATGGGTGGTACGCGTAGGCCGACGGTGAAAAGAGATGGAACGAATAGTTCACCCCTGCTGAAGAGCAGGGGTGATTTTTTCATTTTATCTGAATCCCTCACAATTGAGAATTTCTGTCAATTTTGGTACAATAGGAGACGACATGAAGAACATAACTCGCTCCCCCTGGTTTACCGTCTCACTCATTATTGTGGGTGTGATTCTGGGGTACAGCATTGTACTGGTACAGAATGAAGGAGCTCTGGCTGCCTGGTCATGCCCTGCAAAAGAACACTGCAGGAACGGAAACTGCAAACAGAACGCCGCATGTGCATCGGGTGAGTGCAGCACGGACTGCCCGGGGAACTGCCATTAGGGACTCAGTGCAAATCATTTGGTATACTGCCACCCTATGAAGACAAGTTTTTTGAAATCCACAGTTTTCTGGAAATGGACTGCGCTCACAGCTCTGTTGTGCGGCTTTTTCTTTGCGTGGGAACTGGGCATGTTTCCAGCTCTCCCCTCTTTACCACGCCCACCGGTAACACAAAACGAGATCCTCTATAGCATTGCTATTGCTGTTTTGATCTCATTCAACGCAGGATTGCTCGGCTGGAAAAAAGCAACAGGCACCTGCCCTGTTGGTTCCAAAAGAGCGGCAGAGATGGGTGGTGTACTGGGTGCAGCTGCTCTCCTCTGCCCCGTCTGTCTCATTGCACCCCTTACACTCTTTGGGGTGAGCATCAGTTTGAGTATCCTCGGACCATTTTTGCCCTTACTCAGAGTTATTGCCCTGGTTCTGCTGATCGCAAGCGGTTGGATGGTGCTTGTGCGTCCATAGAATGCACATTCCTTGCTATTCTGCTGAGGCTTTTGTGGCAAGCAAATTCCAATAAACAAATGACTTAGGAGGCTTTTTGCCTTACTCTATTGCCCATGTCCTTCCATGTTCGCCACATAGAAGAAAAGTCCGACACGCCTCCCCGCTGGCGGAAGCTTGTTATAGGCGCTCTGGAGATTGGGAAGCCACTTATTGGCTGGTACGGCCTGTGGAAAGAACGCAAAGAAAAAGAGCAGCAGAAAAAGAAACGAGTGATGGTACTCAAACGGTTTCTGCTCATTCTCATTGCAGTTCTTCTGGGCCTTGTACTGTTTGCACAAACTGTAAGAAGCCTGACATCCATTCACCTGTTTAGCTTTGGAAACATTGCCTCGTTTGCCGGTTCGGAACTTTTACAGAATGAGAACGGTACCATCAACCTGCTCCTTACGGGACAAGGCAACGAAGAGCACGATGGCAAAGACCTCACAGATACCATCATGGTCGCCAGCATAGACCCCACCCAAACAAAAAGTATTGTGCTTCTCTCACTGCCGCGAGATGTATACCTCCTGAGTACTGAGAAAATGGGTAAAGGAAAGATCAACAGCTTCTACAGAGACTACAAGGGCTATCTCCGGTATCAAAAGGGAATGGAGGAGCAGGAGGCTGCAGTGGAAGCACTCCGGGAAATAGGGAATGAAATAGGAAGAAAACTGGGAATGGAGATCAACTATACGGTCAAAGTAAATTTCACTGCCTTTACAGAGGCAGTAGATGCATTGGGGGGTGTGGATATTGTTGTACCGGAAGACATAACGGATACCGAGTACCCGGACGAAAATTTTGGCTATGAAACCTTCACGCTGGAGAAGGGACCACAACATTTGGATGGCGCTACTGCGCTCAGGTATGCAAGGTCACGGCACTCCAGTAGCGATTTTTCCCGCTCAGCCAGACAGCAGCAGCTCCTGGAAGCTATGGGAGAAAAAGCCAGAGGAAGCGGCAAGTTGAAAGATCCGGATTTCATCACTCAGATGATGCACACGCTTTCAGAAAATGTGGAAACAACCATGTCTGTAAGAGAATTGATTGGTTTGGCAGGTCTGCTGCGCAAGATGGATACGCACCGGGTTGTTTCCTTCCAACTCAATGACCGCAATGCACTCTACGACAGTTTCATAGAACCCGGAGGTTTCCTGTACACCCCTCCCCGCTCGCTCTTTGAAAGTATGTCTGTTCTGCTCCCGGTTTCTCGTCCGGAATTCCCCGTCACATGGAGGCAGCCACAGGCATTTGTGCACCTACTGCAATCGGCACGGGCCGTGTACCTTGCAAAGCCTACCATCCATATCCTGAATAATGGCGCGCCGAGCGGATCGGCAGGAAAATTAGCAACCGAGCTCATTCGATACGGTTTCTCTGTGGAAAAAGTTGCCAATGCCTCTCTCCCCAAAAAACAGGAACAGTCTGTGCTCTTTGCAGGATCTCCTGAACGTGATGATCTTGCCCTCTTTTTCTCTACACTCCTTGGAATAGATAAGGACGAAAAACCGGTGGAGCTCCCACAGAACGAAGTGGCCGATATCACCCTTATCCTAGGAGAAGACTACGCGTACACTCCCCTGCAGAATCTCCTTCCCTCCTCTTAGAAGGATGAAACCACGAGATGTGATTGCACAGGCATGGGTCATTACCAAAAAAGAGCGCATTCTGCGCAAGTGGGGTTTTGTGGGAGCACTGCTCAGAACCATGTTGAATGCAAAGCTCTTCCTCTTTCAGGCATGGCTCATTTACTCCTACTTCATTCTGCATAATCCCATTGGATTTTTTACAATTGAACGCACGCTTCTCACAAACCTTCCCACCTGGCTTGCCGTAAGTATCATTATGTTCTTCTTCTTGCTTCTCTTCATAGAGTGGCTCTTCCCGCACTTTGCCAAAGGCGCAATTATAGGACTGGGTGCAAAGGCCTACCGGAAGGAGGAAATAAAAGGAGGATTTATTTTGGGTCTGTACAACTTCTTCCCACTCTTTGCGCTGCATGAGATGCTGTTTATAAGTACCTGGACGACAGCCATTACCCTCGGTTCGCTTGCTCTACGCTACGGAGCAGGTGCAGGCCCCATTGCCTGCGTGTTTATTATAGCGAGCTGGGCCGTCTCCAATATTGTGGAATTCTTCTGGGTATTTTCCGAAGAGGCGGTAGTGGTGAAAAAAACAGGCATCAAGGGGGGGATTCGCCAGAGCTTTAAACTTGTGATCAGTTACTTTGGACATGTGGTGTTTCTTGTGCTCCTTCTCTTTGTTATCGCCCTGCGGATTGTGGTGAACCTGTTCATGGTCATTTTAGTGCCCGCCGTT